>Ga0213828_1000071_pt1 | contig 142259 bp, 132 predicted proteins | sample MC6MC0897MG_FD_180664 | JGI IMG/M metagenome (GOLD analysis project Ga0213828, IMG submission 180664) | Enriched soil aggregate microbial communities from Iowa State University, Ames, United States - MC6-MC0897-MG | ecosystem: Environmental > Terrestrial > Soil > Unclassified | place: USA...
GCGCGGTGGTCCCACCTGACCCCATGCCGAACTCAGAAGTGAAACGCCGTAGCGCCGATGGTAGTGTGGGGTCTCCCCATGTGAGAGTAGGGAACTGCCAGGCATCAATTAGAAGAACCCCGTACCGTAAGGTGCGGGGTTTTTTGCGTTTGTCTTTCCCCTTCCTTGAAACTTTCTCACCTTCCTCTTGTAGACTCGACATTCAAACCATTTCTGGGTATCGTTAGCTATCTGGATGTCTAAACGTTTATACGTATGCTGTGAGGATATTAAGTTATGCCGATTCGGGTGCAGGACGAGCTACCAGCCGTCAATTTCTTGCGTGAAGAGAACGTCTTCGTGATGACGGCTTCGCGTGCGACAGGTCAGGAAATTCGCCCGCTGAAGGTGCTTATTCTCAATCTGATGCCAAAAAAGATCGAAACAGAAAACCAGTTCCTGCGTCTTCTGTCGAACTCCCCGCTGCAGGTCGATATTCAGCTGCTGCGAATCGATGCCCGTGAGTCACGCAACACGCCTACTGAGCATCTGAACAACTTCTACTGTAACTTCGATGACATTCAGGGTGAAAACTTCGACGGGCTGATTGTGACCGGTGCGCCGCTCGGTCTGGTTGAATTTAACGATGTCGCCTACTGGCCGCAGATCAAACAGGTGCTGGAGTGGGCAAAAGACCACGTCACGTCTACCTTGTTTGTCTGTTGGGCGGTACAGGCCGCGCTGAATATTCTTTATGGCATCCCCAAGCAAACCCGCACTGAAAAGCTCTCCGGCGTATACGAACACCATATTCTTCATCCACATGCGTTGCTGACGCGCGGTTTCGATGACTCTTTCCTGGCCCCGCATTCGCGCTACGCCGATTTCCCGGCCCAGCTGATTCGTGACTACACCGATCTGGAGATCCTGGCCGAAACGGAAGATGGAGATGCTTATCTGTTTGCCAGCAAGGATAAACGGATTGCATTCGTGACCGGGCATCCTGAGTACGATCCGCATACCCTGGCGTCAGAGTATTTCCGCGATGTTGAAGCGGGTCTTAATCCGGATGTACCGTACAACTATTTCCCGAAAGACGACCCGCAAAACAAACCGAGAGCAACCTGGCGCAGTCACGGAAATTTGCTGTTCACTAACTGGCTCAACTATTACGTCTATCAGATAACGCCATACGATCTGCGTCACATGAATCCGACGCTGGAGTAATCTTCTGCACTAAACGATCCTAAAGCGTTTCAGCTATTCAAATCAGGCACCTTCGGGTGCCTTTTTTATTTCCGAAATGCCACTCACCGCTCGATCCAACTTTAATTTCAATGAAATCAATAAATTAATCATAATTAATAATTAAAATGGAAATTGTTTTTGATTTTAGAAAAAATATAGATAGTCTTAATTCTGCTGAGCGAAAACTACCCAACGATCTTTCGTTCGCATCGGGGGCGTGATTTTGGATCTTTGATGAGGAGCAGAGTAATGACTCAACAGGCAACGACGGTCGATGAACTGGCCTTTACCAAGCCGTACGGCGAGCAAGAACAGCAGGTTTTGACGGCGGAAGCGGTAGAGTTTCTGACTGAACTGGTGACCCGCTTTACGCCGCAGCGTAATAAGCTGCTGGCGGCGCGCATTCATCAGCAGCAGGAAATTGACGATGGCAAGTTGCCTGGCTTCATTTCGGAAACCGCTTCCATTCGTCGCGGTGAGTGGAAAATCCGCGGCATCCCTGAAGATTTACAGGATCGACGCGTTGAGATCACCGGTCCGGTAGAGCGCAAAATGGTGATTAACGCCATGAACGCCAACGTTAAAGTCTTTATGGCCGATTTTGAAGACTCACTGGCGCCAGACTGGAACAAAGTTATCGACGGGCAGATCAACCTGCGCGACGCCGTGAACGGCACCATCAGCTATACCAACGAAGCCGGCAAAATTTACCAGCTCAAACCGAACCCGGCTGTGCTGATCTGTCGCGTACGCGGCCTGCACCTGCCTGAAAAACATGTCACCTGGCGTGGGGAAGCCATTCCGGGCAGCCTGTTTGATTTCGCACTCTATTTCTTCCACAACTACAAGAACCTGCTGGCAAAAGGCAGCGGTCCCTATTTCTATCTGCCAAAAACGCAGGCCTGGCAGGAAGCGGCCTGGTGGAGCGAGGTCTTCAGCTATGCGGAAGATCGTTTCAACCTGCCGCGCGGTACCATCAAGGCCACGCTGCTGATTGAAACGCTGCCTGCCGTGTTCCAGATGAATGAAATTCTGCACGCCCTGCGCGACCACATTGTCGGCCTGAACTGCGGACGCTGGGACTATATTTTCAGCTACATCAAAACCCTGAAAAACTACCCCGATCGCGTGCTGCCGGATCGTCAGGTCGTAACCATGGATAAACCGTTCCTGAGCGCCTACTCGCGTCTGCTGATCAAAACCTGCCACAAGCGCGGCGCCTTTGCGATGGGCGGCATGGCGGCATTTATCCCGAGCAAAGACGCAGAACGCAACAATCAGGTGCTCAACAAGGTGAAGGCCGACAAAGAGCTTGAAGCCCGTAACGGTCACGACGGCACGTGGATTGCCCATCCCGGCCTGGCCGATACGGCGATGGAGGTTTTCAACCGCGTACTCGGTGACAATAAAAACCAGCTGTTTGTTACGCGCGAAGACGATGCCCCAACGGCTGAAGAACAGCTGCTGGCTCCGTGTGCGGGCGAGCGGACGGAAGAGGGCATGCGTGCCAATATTCGCGTCGCCGTGCAATACATCGAAGCGTGGATCTCCGGTAACGGCTGCGTGCCGATCTACGGCCTGATGGAAGATGCCGCGACGGCGGAGATCTCTCGTACCTCCATCTGGCAGTGGATCCACCATCAAAAAACGCTCAGCAACGGCAAGCCGGTGACCAAATCTCTGTTCCGCCAGATGCTGGCCGAAGAGATGCGGGTGATCCAGGACGAGCTGGGCGAACACCGCTTCAGCAGCGGACGTTTTGACGACGCTGCGCGCCTGATGGAGCAAATCACCACATCAGATGACTTAATCGACTTCCTGACCCTGCCGGGCTACCGCTTCCTGGCGTAACACACCACATAACAATATGGAGCATCTGCACATGAAAACCCGTACCCAACAAATCGAAGAGTTAAAGAAAGAGTGGACACAACCTCGCTGGGAAGGCATCCGCCGTCCTTACAGCGCGGAGGAAGTGGTGAAATTACGCGGCTCGGTCAATCCGGAATGCACGCTGGCGCAAAACGGCGCGGCGAAAATGTGGAAGCTGCTGCACGGTGGCTCTAAAAAGGGCTACATCAACAGTCTCGGCGCGCTGACCGGCGGTCAGGCGCTGCAGCAGGCGAAGGCCGGTATTGAGGCGATTTACCTCTCCGGCTGGCAGGTCGCGGCGGACGCCAACCTGGCCTCCAGCATGTATCCGGATCAGTCGCTCTATCCGGCTAACTCCGTGCCGTCGGTGGTGGATCGGATCAACAACACCTTCCGCCGTGCGGATCAGATCCAGTGGGCCGCCGGTATCGAACCTGGCGATCCGCGCTTTACGGACTACTTCCTGCCGATCGTCGCGGATGCGGAAGCAGGCTTCGGCGGCGTGCTGAACGCCTTCGAGCTGATGAAATCGATGATTGAGGCCGGTGCAGCGGCCGTTCACTTCGAAGACCAGTTGGCGTCAGTGAAGAAATGCGGACATATGGGCGGTAAGGTGCTCGTTCCGACTCAGGAAGCGATTCAGAAGCTGGTTGCCGCGCGTCTGGCTGCTGACGTGCTCGGCGTGCCGACGCTGGTGATTGCCCGTACCGATGCGGACGCGGCGGACCTGATCACCTCTGACTGCGACCCGTACGACAGCGAGTTCATCACCGGCGAGCGTACCAGTGAAGGCTTCTACCGCACCCACGCCGGCATTGAACAGGCGATCAGCCGCGGCCTGGCATATGCGCCTTACGCGGACCTGGTCTGGTGTGAAACCTCCACGCCGGATCTGGCGCTGGCAAAACGCTTTGCCGACGCTATCCATGCGAAATACCCGGGCAAGCTGCTGGCCTACAACTGCTCGCCGTCCTTCAACTGGCAGAAAAAGCTGGATGACAAAACCATCGCCAGCTTCCAGCAGCAGCTGTCCGATATGGGCTACAAATACCAGTTCATTACCCTGGCAGGCATCCACAGCATGTGGTTCAACATGTTCGACCTGGCGCACGCCTACGCGCAGGGTGAGGGCATGAAGCACTACGTTGAGAAGGTGCAGCAGCCGGAATTTGCCGCGGGCAAAGACGGCTACACCTTCGTGTCTCACCAGCAGGAGGTGGGAACCGGCTACTTTGATAATGTGACCACGATTATTCAGGGCGGCACCTCCTCCGTCACCGCCTTAACGGGTTCAACGGAAGAAGCACAGTTCTAATCTTTTCCCCCTCTCCCCACTGGGGAGAGGGTTGGGTAAGGGGAATATATGTCGCGTGGCCTGGAATTACTGATTGCCCAAACTATTTTGCAGGGCTTCGATGCCCAGTATGGTCGTTTTCTTGAAGTGACATCCGGCGCGCAGCAGCGCTTCGAACATGCAGACTGGCATGCGGTTCAGCAGGCCATGAAGCAGCGTATCCATCTCTACGACCACCACGTGGGTCTGGTGGTGGAGCAGCTGCGCTGTATTACCGACGGTAAAAGTCCCGACGCGGATTTTTTACTGCGCGTGAAGGAGCACTACACCCATTTGTTACCCGACTACCCGCGCTTCGAAATTGCGGAGAGCTTTTTCAACTCCGTCTATTGCCGGTTATTTGACCACCGCTCATTATCTCCTGAGCGGTTATTTATCTTCAGCTCCCAGCCCGAGCGACGCTTTCGCACCATTCCACGTCCGCTGGCGAAAGACTTCTTTCCCGATCGCGGATGGGAAAAGCTCCTGCACCGCGTTTTAACGGATCTGCCGCTGCGCCTGCCCTGGGAGAATAAAACCCGGGATATCGGCTATATCCACGCGCATCTCAACGAAACCTTCGGTGCGGAGGTGCTCAGCGACAGCCATTTGCAGGTGGCCAACGAGCTTTTCTACCGCAATAAAGCCGCCTGGCTGGTAGGCAAACTGGTTACGCCGACCGCCATTGTGCCGTTTCTGCTGCCCATTCACCGTACCGACGACGGGGAACTGTTTGTCGATACCTGCCTGACCACCAGCGCCGAGGCCAGCATCGTGTTTGGCTTCGCCCGCTCCTATTTCATGGTGTACGCCCCGCTGCCAGCCGCTCTGGTGGAGTGGCTGCGCGAGATCCTGCCGGGCAAAACCACCGCCGAGCTGTATATGGCGATTGGCTGCCAGAAGCACGCCAAGACGGAAAGCTACCGGGAGTACCTGCGCTATGTCACCGCTGCCGACGAGCAGTTTATCGAAGCGCCAGGCATTCGCGGTATGGTGATGCTGGTGTTTACGCTGCCGGGCTTTGACCGGGTCTTTAAGGTGATTAAAGACAGATTCGCGCCGCAGAAAGAGATGACCGCCGCGCACGTTCGCGCCTGCTATCAGCTGGTCAAAGAGCACGATCGCGTCGGGCGGATGGCGGATACCCAGGAATTCGAAAACTTTGTGCTGGATAAACAGCAGATCGACCCGGCGCTCATGACGCTGTTGATGCAGGAAGCGCCCGCGAAAATCACCGATCTGGGTGACAAAATCGTGATTAGCCATCTCTACATTGAACGCCGCATGGTGCCGCTGAATATCTGGCTTGAGCAGTCCGAAGGCCAGGCGCTGCGGGATGCCATTGAAGAATACGGCAACGCGATTCGCCAGCTTGCCGCCGCCAATATTTTCCCGGGCGACATGCTGTTTAAAAACTTCGGCGTCACCCGTCACGGGCGGGTGGTGTTCTACGATTACGACGAAATTTGCTACATGACCGAGGTGAACTTCCGCGATATCCCACAGCCCCGCTACCCGGAAGATGAGCTTGCCGGTGAACCGTGGTACAGCGTCTCGCCGGGCGATGTGTTTCCGGAGGAGTTTCGCCACTGGCTGTGCGCCGACCCGCGCATCGGGCCGCTATTCGAAGAGATGCATGAGGATCTGTTCCGTGCCAGCTACTGGCGCGGCCTGCAAACGCGGATCAAAAACGGGCATGTCGAAGATGTGTACGCCTACCGTCGCAAGCAGCGGTTTTGCATCCGGTTTTCTCCCTCTCCCGCAGGGTAAGGGCATCATGTTTTCTCCCTCTCCCGGTGGGAGAGGGCCGGGGTGAGGGCATCAGGCCGCACTCAATCTCAACGAATCCCACCATACGCCAGCGTCACCTCTTTCGCCGCCTTAATCACCAGCGCCCCCAGTTCGGTCACGCGGTCATCGGTCATGCGCGAAATCGGACCGGAGATGGAGATCGCGGCAAACGGCTCGCGATGTTCGTCAAAAATGCAGGACGCCAGGCAGCGCAGGCCCAGGGCATGTTCTTCATCATCAAACGAATAGCCGCGCTTGCGGGTCAGGGCCAGATCTTCTTTCAGATGCACCGGCGACACCAGCGTGGCGTGGGTATAAGCGTGCAAACCTTTACGGTGCAGCAGCCCCGTCACCTGCTCCTCGCTCAGCTGCGAGAGAAACGCTTTCCCCGCCCCTGAGGCGTGCATCGGCAGCTTGCCGCCAATCGGTGCGGACATGCGCATCAGCTGCGTGCACTGCACCTGGTCGATGATAATCGCCTGGTGGTCGCTCTGGTCCAGCACCGCCAGGTTTACGGTCTCGCCGGACTCTTCCATCAGCTTGCGCAGAATCGGATGCACAATCGCCAGCAGGTTGCGGCTCTGCAGGAAGCTGCTGCCAACGATAAACGCGTGCGCGCCCACCGCCCAGTGCCCCAGCTCGCCGACCTGGCGGACAAAGCCCAACTGCTGCATGGTGGTCAGCAGGCGGTGCGTCGTGGAGTTTGGCAGGCCAGCCTGCTGGGCCAGCTCCGTCAGGGCCACGCTGCCGTGCGACTCGGCTATCCACTCCAGCAGCTTCAGACCGCGCGTGAGCGATTGAACCTGTCCGCCCTGTTGTGCGGCGGTGGTGGCAGCAGGTTTTCTGCCGCGTTTAGCGGGAACGGTCGCGACCATGACGATCTCCTTTTTCTGTATCGTGGAAATCATTTTCGTTTTATTTGGTGATTTTGCAACCGTTATCCTGACTGATCGGAGGAGTGATGGTGAACATGTCTCATGTTACCGCTGTGCGCCTTTTCCACCCTGCGAGATTATGCCAGTATGGAACCCAGCCTTTTGGCCTTGTTGAGCGTTGTCGGGAGCAAGTGTGAGCAGCAAAGTAGAGCAACTGCGTGCGCAGTTAAATGAACGAATTCTGGTGCTGGACGGCGGCATGGGCACCATGATCCAGGGCTATCGTCTGAGTGAAGACGATTTCCGCGGCGAGCGCTTTGCCGACTGGCCCTGCGACCTCAAAGGTAACAACGACCTGCTGGTGCTCAGCAAGCCGTCCGTTATTAAGGATATCCACAACGCCTACTTCGAAGCGGGTGCGGATATCGTTGAAACCAACACCTTCAACTCGACAACCATCGCCATGGCTGATTACCAGATGGAATCCCTGTCGGCGGAAATCAACTTTGAAGCCGCGAAGCTGGCGCGCGCCTGCGCCGACGAGTGGACGGCCCGCACGCCGGACAAGCCTCGCTACGTTGCCGGGGTGCTTGGCCCGACGAACCGCACCGCGTCGATTTCACCGGACGTCAATGACCCGGCGTTTCGTAATATCACCTTTGACCAGCTGGTTGCCGCCTACCGCGAATCGACCAAAGCGCTGGTGGAAGGCGGCTCCGACCTGATCCTGATTGAAACGGTGTTCGACACCCTCAACGCCAAAGCCGCGATTTACGCGGTGAAAGAGGAGTTTGAGGTGCTGGGCGTTGACCTGCCGATCATGATTTCCGGCACCATCACCGACGCCTCCGGCCGCACCCTGTCCGGCCAGACAACCGAAGCGTTTTATAACTCCCTGCGCCACGCCGAAGCGCTCTCCTTTGGCCTCAACTGTGCGCTGGGGCCGGACGAGCTGCGCCAGTACGTGCAGGAGCTTTCCCGTATCGCGGAATGCTACGTCACCGCCCACCCGAACGCCGGTCTGCCAAACGCGTTCGGTGAATACGATCTCGATGCCGACACCATGGCGGCGCAAATCCGCGAGTGGGCCGAGTCTGGCTTCCTGAACATCGTCGGCGGCTGCTGCGGCACCACGCCGGAGCACATCGCGGCCATGAGCAACGCCGTCGCCGGGCTGCCGCCGCGCAAGCTGCCCGAGCTTCCGGTTGCCTGTCGCCTTTCCGGCCTCGAGCCGTTGACCATCGGCGACGACAGCCTCTTTGTGAACGTGGGTGAGCGGACTAACGTCACCGGTTCCGCGAAGTTCAAGCGTCTTATCAAAGAAGAAAAATACAACGAAGCGCTGGACGTTGCCCGCCAGCAGGTGGAAAGCGGCGCGCAGATTATTGATATCAACATGGACGAGGGGATGCTCGACGCCGAAGCGGCGATGGTGCGTTTCCTCAACCTGATCGCCGGGGAGCCGGACATCGCCCGCGTGCCGATCATGATCGACTCCTCCAAGTGGGAGGTCATCGAAAAAGGGCTGAAGTGCATTCAGGGTAAAGGCATCGTCAACTCTATCTCGATGAAAGAGGGCGTTGATATCTTTATCCACCACGCGAAGATGGTCCGCCGCTACGGTGCTGCCGTGGTGGTCATGGCTTTTGACGAAGTGGGCCAGGCGGATACCCGCGAGCGCAAAATTGAGATTTGCCGTCGCGCGTACAAAATTTTAACCGAAGAGGTGGGCTTCCCGCCGGAAGATATTATCTTTGACCCGAACATTTTCGCCGTCGCGACCGGGATTGAAGAGCACAACAACTACGCCCAGGACTTTATCGGGGCGTGTGAAGACATCAAGCGCGAGCTGCCGCATGCGCTGATCTCCGGCGGCGTATCGAACGTGTCGTTCTCGTTCCGCGGTAACGACCCGGTGCGTGAAGCGATCCACGCCGTGTTCCTCTACTATGCCATCCGCAACGGCATGGATATGGGGATCGTTAACGCCGGCCAGCTGGCAATTTATGACGACCTCCCTGCCGAGCTACGCGATGCCGTCGAGGACGTGATCCTTAACCGCCGCGACGACGCCACCGAGCGCATGCTGGACCTGGCGGAGAAATACCGCGGCAGCAAGTCGGATGAGGCGGCAAACGTTCAGCAGGCCGAGTGGCGTTCCTGGGACGTGAAAAAGCGTCTGGAATACTCGCTGGTCAAAGGCATCACCGAATTTATCGAGCTTGATACCGAAGAGGCGCGCCAGCAGGCAGCCCGCCCGATTGAGGTAATTGAAGGCCCGCTGATGGACGGCATGAACGTGGTCGGCGATCTGTTCGGCGAAGGCAAAATGTTCCTGCCGCAGGTGGTGAAATCCGCCCGCGTGATGAAGCAGGCGGTGGCGTATCTTGAGCCCTACATCGAAGCCAGCAAAGAGAAAGGCTCCAGCAACGGCAAGATGGTTATCGCCACCGTGAAGGGCGACGTGCACGACATCGGCAAGAATATCGTCGGCGTAGTGCTGCAATGTAATAACTACGAAATTATCGACCTTGGCGTGATGGTCCCGGCGGACAAAATCCTCAAGACCGCGCGCGAAGTGAACGCCGACCTGATTGGCCTCTCCGGCCTGATTACGCCGTCGCTCGACGAAATGGTCAACGTGGCAAAAGAGATGGAGCGACAGGGCTTCACCATTCCGTTATTGATTGGCGGGGCGACCACCTCGAAAGCGCACACGGCGGTGAAAATCGAGCAGAACTACAGCGGCCCGACGGTGTACGTGCAGAACGCCTCGCGCACCGTGGGCGTGGTCTCCGCGCTGCTCTCCGACACCCAGCGCGACGATTTTGTGGCGCGCACCCGCAAAGAGTACGAAACCGTTCGCATCCAGCACGGCCGTAAGAAGCCGCGCACCCCGCCAGTTTCGCTTCAGGCGGCGCGCGACAACGATCTGGCCTTTGACTGGTCCAGCTACACGCCGCCGGTGGCGCACCGCCTGGGCGTGCAGGACGTGACCGCCAGCATCGAAACGCTGCGCAACTACATCGACTGGACGCCGTTCTTTATGACCTGGTCGCTGGCGGGCAAATATCCGCGCATCCTGGAGGATGAGGTGGTAGGCGAGGAGGCGAAGCGCCTGTTTAAAGATGCCAACGACATGCTCGACGCGCTGAGCGCAGAGAAAACCCTTAACCCGCGCGGCGTGGTGGGCCTGTTCCCGGCGAACCGCGTGGGCGATGACGTGGAAATCTACCGTGATGAAACCCGCACCCACGTGCTGGCGGTCAGCCGCCACCTGCGCCAGCAAACGGAGAAAGTGGGCTTTGCCAACTATTGCCTGGCCGATTTCGTCGCGCCGAAGCTGAGTGGTAAAGCCGACTATATCGGCGCCTTTGCGGTAACCGGCGGTCTTGAAGAAGATGCGCTGGCGGACGCGTTCGAAGCGCAGCACGATGATTACAATAAAATCATGGTGAAAGCGATTGCCGACCGCCTGGCGGAAGCCTTCGCCGAGTACCTGCACGAGCGCGTGCGCAAGGTGCACTGGGGCTACGCGGCGAATGAGAACCTCAGCAACGAGGAGCTGATCCGCGAAAACTACCAGGGCATTCGCCCGGCGCCGGGCTATCCGGCCTGTCCGGAACACACCGAAAAAGGCACCATCTGGAAACTGCTGGACGTAGAAGCGCATACCGGCATGAAGCTCACCGAGTCGTTCGCCATGTGGCCGGGCGCGTCCGTCTCCGGCTGGTACTTCAGCCATCCGGACAGCAAGTATTTTGCCGTGGCGCAGCTGCAGCGGGATCAGATCGAAGATTACGCCCTGCGCAAAGGGATGAGCGTGCCTGAAGTGGAGCGCTGGCTGGCGCCGAATTTAGGCTACGACGCCGACTAAAATCATTTTTCCTTACAACAAACAGGGCGCTCATGGGGCGCCCTGTCTCTTTCTTACGTTTAAACCCTTATACTGAACCTATGGAAAACGAATAACGATAAGGAGGAACACCTTCCGTGTTGACGTTGTTACACCTGCTCTCTGCAGTCGCACTGCTCGTATGGGGCACCCATATCGTCCGTACCGGCGTGATGCGCGTATTTGGCGCGCGCTTACGTACCGTTCTCAGCAGCAGCGTTGAGAAGAAGCCGCTCGCCTTCTGCGCGGGCATTGGCGTAACGGCGCTGGTTCAAAGCAGTAACGCCACCACCCTGCTTGTCACCTCTTTTGTGGCGCAGGATCTGGTCGCGCTCGCCCCGGCGCTGGTGATTGTGCTGGGGGCGGATGTAGGTACCGCGCTGATGGCGCGTGTCCTGACCTTCGATCTCTCCTGGCTGTCGCCGCTGCTGATTTTTATCGGCGTTATTTTTTTCCTCGGTCGTAAGCAGACGCGTGCCGGGCAGCTCGGGCGCGTAGGGATTGGCCTCGGACTGATCCTGCTGGCGCTGGAGCTGATTGTGCAGGCGGTCACGCCGATCACCCAGGCCAACGGCGTGCAGGTCATCTTCGCCTCCCTGACCGGGGACATCATGCTTGACGCGCTCATTGGCGCGGTGTTTGCCATCGTCAGCTACTCCAGCCTGGCGGCGGTTCTGCTGACGGCCACGCTTACCGCCGCAGGGGCGATCTCCTTCCCGGTGGCGCTGTGCCTGGTGATCGGGGCCAACCTCGGCTCGGGCCTGCTGGCGATGCTCAACAACAGCGCCGCCAATGCCGCCGCCCGCCGCGTGGCGCTGGGCAGCCTGCTGTTTAAGCTGGTGGGCAGCCTGATTATTCTGCCGTTCGTTCACCCGCTGGCGAACCTGATGGACAACCTACCGCTGCCGAAGGCGGAGCTGGTGATCTATTTCCACGTCTTCTACAACCTGGTGCGCTGCCTGGCGATGGTGCCGTTCGCTGGGCCGATGGCCCGCTTCTGCGAACGACTCATTCAGGACGAACCGGAGCTGGATGCGCGCCTGAAACCGAAGCACCTGGATACCTCCGCGCTGGATACCCCGGCGCTGGCGCTGGCGAATGCCGCGCGCGAGACGCTGCGCATGGGCGACGCAATGGAAACCATGCTCGAAGGCCTGCAAAAGGTGATGCACGGCGAGCCGCGTGAAGAGAAAGAGCTGCGCAGATTAGCGGACGATATCAACGTGCTCTATACCGCCATCAAGCTTTACCTGGCGCGTATGCCGCAGGACGAGCTGGCGGAAGAGGAATCTCGCCGCTGGGCGGAAATTATCGAGATGTCGCTTAACCTCGAGCAGGCGTCGGATATCGTTGAACGTATGGGCAGCGAGATTGCCGATAAATCCCTTGCCGCGCGTCGTGCGTTTTCAGGTGAGGGCCTGAAGGAGCTGGAAGCGCTGCACGAACAGCTGGTCAGCAACCTCAAGCTGGCGATGTCGGTCTTCTTCTCCAGCGACGTGCCGAGCGCGCGCCGCCTGCGCCGTAACAAGCACCGTTTCCGCATTCTGAACCGCCGCTATTCGCACGCCCACGTTGAGCGTCTGCACCAGCAGAACGTGCAGAGTATCGAAACCAGTTCGCTGCATCTGGGGCTGCTGGGGGATATGAAGCGTCTCAACTCGTTGTTCTGCGCGGTGGCGTATAGCGTGATGGAGCAGCCTGATGAAGACGACGAGCGGGATGAGTATTAATCTCTGAAAGCGCCTCGCAAAACCGTTTCGCGAGGCGTGACACCTTATAACGTGCCATTTACTCTTCAAACCTTACATTTTTAAGGGAATAGAAAATGCTCGTTTATTACGCTACACTTCGCCAATTCATGCGCATTCCTATGGGGGTTCTCATGCGCACTACGCATGGCATCAAAAAATCAGTCAATGTGTCGTTAGCGCCAGAAATCCTGGAAGAGGCGAGACGGCTTAAACTTAATCTCTCTGCCGTGCTCACGGCTGCACTGCAGGAGCAGTTTCGTGCGCATCAGCGTGCAGAGTGGTTAGCAGAAAATAAAGCTTCTATCGAGGCCATTAACCAATGGGTTGATGAAAACGGCTCCTTTAGTGACTTTCAGAGGTCGTTCTGATGGAGCAATATTTTGCTTATGAGAATGAAGGTAAGGGGAAAACTGCCTATCCCTGGCTAATCAATATGCAGCATCCGGTGGCCAATGTGATGAAACATGTCCTGGTTGCTCCCGCAGTTGAGCTTAGACACCTGGGAGGCATTCAACCGCCTGCGAAAGTGTGCCCTGTCGTTGAGATAGCGGGTAAGCCTTGTGTGGTCATGATGCACATGATGGCAGGCATATCGCCAAAAGAGTTAGGCGAGCGTGTCGCCGATCTTACGCAAAACCGGGCTTTATTGCGGGATGCACTCGATTTTTTGATCAACGGTTACTAACACTTTTTTGTCAGCCGCAAGGTAAGGTATATTTCGCCCTTCACAGGAGAAACTATGCTGCCAACTCAATCAACCCGATTAAACAAATACATTAGCGAGAGCGGGATCTGCTCACGTCGCGAGGCTGACCGTTACATTGAACAAGGTAACGTGTTTCTTAACGGCAAACGCGCCACCATCGGCGATCAGGTGGCCCCTGGCGATGTGGTTAAAGTGAATGGTCAGGTCATCGAACCGCGCGATGCTGAAGACCTGGTGTTTATCGCGTTGAACAAACCGGTTGGGATTGTCAGCACCACGGAAGACGGTGAGCGGGACAACATCGTGGATTTCGTGAACCACAGCAGCCGCATTTTCCCGATTGGCCGTCTGGATAAAGACTCTCAGGGGCTGATTTTCCTCACCAACCACGGCGATCTGGTCAACAAAATCCTGCGTGCCGGTAACGACCACGAGAAAGAGTACATTGTGACGGTCAATAAGCCGGTCACGGACGAATTTATTCGCGGCATGGGCGCCGGTGTGCCGATCCTCGGTACCGTCACGAAGAAGTGTAAGGTCAAGAAAGAAGCACCGTTCGCGTTCCGTATTACCCTGGTGCAGGGCCTGAACCGCCAGATCCGCCGCATGTGCGAGCACTTCGGTTATGAAGTGACGAAGCTGGAACGCACGCGCATCATGAACGTCAGCCTGTCCGGTATTCCGCTGGGCGAGTGGCGCGACTTAACGGATGACGAGCTGATTGAACTCTTCAAGCTTATCGAGAACTCGTCGTCAGAAGCGAAGCCGAAAGCTAAAGCAAAACCGAAAACCCAGGCGATTAAGCGCCCGGTGGTGAAGGCGCCGCAGGCGGAAGATAAAGGGCGAGGCAAGCCGGGCAACGGAAAACGCTTTACCCAGCCGGGGCGCAAAAAGAAAGGGCGCTGATTAGCGCCTTCCACGGGTTGATGTGGTGGCGGACCAGGAGAAGGTCGCCTCTGCATCCGGTTTATAAGCCTGCTCTTTTTTCAGCTTGCGGGCTTTTTTCGCCGCGGCCTCACGCTGCGCCATCAGCTTATCGATGTACTCTTTTTTCACCTGATTGGTTTCGGCGTTCGTCAGCGTGCGGCCATGTGCGATACGGGCGCGGTCGAGAAGCGTTTTCAGTTCGCGCTGCTCGGCTTCCGTCATGTCTTTCTGGGTCAAACGTGGTGTAGCCATTGCTGAAGCCTCCTGATGGGGAGGCTTCAGTGTAAAGCAAGCCGCGTAAATTAACCCTGCTTCACCGCATCTTTTTTCGTTTGCTCATCAATCGGTTTGCCGGACCAGTAGCCCGCCAGCAGCGAGCCGGAGAGGTTATGCCAGACGGAGAACAGCGCGCCGGGCAGGGCCGCCAGCGGGGAGAAGTAAATTTTGCCGAGCGCCGCCGCCAGGCCGGAGTTCTGCATGCCTACCTCGATTGCCAGCGTGCGGCAGGTCGATTCGTCAAAACCAAACAGCTTCCCGCCCCAGTAGCCGCCCAGCAGGCCAATCGTGTTATGCAGCACCACCGCGATGATCACCACAAAGCCCACGGAGGCGATGTGCGATGCGGAACCCGCCACCACGGCGCTGATGATCGCCAGAATGCAGACCATCGAAAACGCGGGCAAGTACGGCTCAACGGCCTTAACCACGCGCGGGAAAAGATGGTGAATGACCAGCCCAAGCGCAATCGGGATCACCACAATCTGAAGAATGCTGAGCAGCATGCCCGTCACGTCCACCTGAATATGAGCGTCCACGTACAGGCGGGTTAACAGCGGCGTGGCAATCACGCCCACCAGCGTGGAAACGGACGAGATGGTGACGGAGAGCGCCACGTCGCCTTTCGCCAGGTAGATCATGACGTTGGACGCCGTGCCGCTAGCCACGCTGCCCACCAGCACCATCCCGGCGGAGAGATCGGGCGGCATCTTAAAGGCCATCGCCAGCAGCCACGCCGCAAGCGGCATCACCAGGTAGTGCAGGAAGATCCCTGCTGCGACGGGTGCAGGGCGAGACAGCACGCGTTTGAAGTCGTCGATTTTCAGATGCACGCCCATACCGAACATGATCAGCATCAGCAGCGTGGCGACCCACGGACCAATGCCCGTGAAGGTGGCGGGGGTGTAATACGCGAGTACGGAGAGCAGCAGCGCCCAGAGCGGGAACAGCCGTGTGATGACGGATAACATAGTGGATTCCTTGCAGTATTGTCGTGTTGTTTAGTTATGAAAAAGCCGGGTCTGTGCCCGGCTTATAGGTATTGTTTATCGTGCTAACGAATTTTATTCAAACAAATTCTGATGAAGTTTCTGCACCACCTGCTCGGCCTGATCGGCAGGCACCAGGAAGCAGAGGTTGTAGCTGGACGCGCCGTAGCAGATCATGCGGATGCTGAACGGGTCGAGTACGCCGAACACCTCTTTACCCACGCCGCAGGCGCGCGACAGCTTGTTGCCAATGATGGCAACCAGCGCCAGGTCTTCTTCTACTTCCACGCGGCACAGCTCAGACAGCTCAATCAACAGAGACTGCGTCAGCAGCGTGTCGCCGGTGGAGGTCGAGCCGGTGGTGTCCAGCGTCAGCGCAATGCTCACTTCAGAGGTGGTGATCAGATCCACCGAGATATTGTGGCGCGCCAGAATGCCAAACACTTCCGCCAGGAATCCGCGGGAATGCAGCATATTGTGGCTGTGGAGCGTCACCAGCGTCTGGCGACGACGCAGGGCCAGGGCGCGGAACAGCGGTGGGTTTTCCGTTTTCTTGCAGACCAGCGTCCCGCCCGCTTTCGGATCTTTACTGGAGCCGACGAAGACGGGAATATCGCTACGTACGGCTGGCAGCAGCGTTGCCGGGTGCAGCACTTTCGCGCCGAAGGTCGCCATTTCCGCCGCTTCTTCAAAGGCGATCACATCAATACGTTTAGCCGCAGAAACGACGCGCGGGTCGGTAGTGTAAATGCCCGGAACGTCCGTCCAGATATCCACGCGCGTTGCATGCAGGGCTTCGCCCAGCAGCGCGGCGGTGTAGTCGCTGCCGCCACGGCCAAGCGTGGTGGTGCGGCCTTTCGCTTCACTGCCGATAAAGCCCTGGGTGATCACGATACCGTCGGCCAGGCGTGGTGCCAGCTGCTGATTGGTCAGCTCCGCCAGCACCTCAACGTCCGGCTCGGCACGACCAAAGCGATCGCTGGTACGCATCACTTTACGCACGTCAAACCACTGCGCCTGAATGTTACGCTCGCGCATGATTTCAACAAACAGCAGGGTGGACATCAGCTCGCCGTGGCTGACCAGCTCGTCGGTCAGTGCGGTGGAGGTGGCCAGAGAGGCGGCTTCTGCCAGGGTGGTGATATTTTCCAGCAGACGTTCCACTTCCTCGCGGATGACGTTCGGGTTCTGCAGACGCTCAAGAATGTCGAACTGAATTTTGCGCAGTGCATCCAGCTTCACGAAACGTTCTGTCGCTTCCAGTCCTTCAGACAGAGAAACCAGCAGGTTCGTCACGCCGGCGGAGGCAGACAGCACCACCAGGCGGGTATTCGGATCGGCCAGCACCACATCGGCGCTGCGGTTCATGGCATCGTAATCGGCCACACTGGTGCCGCCAAATTTGGCGACCACAAAACTCGTCATAACAACCTCGTGTCAGGGAATGAATAAGCGACCTTGGCACAAGAGTGAAACGAAAACAGGTGCAGGCGCAAAATACGGCCCTATAAATAAAATGCGGGGGAGGTCCTGTCAATGCTGGGATTATGCGGATTTTTTATGGGGGGGTACCCCTGAGAAACAGGACTTATAACAGGGCCATATTTTATGCTCCATTTTAGCCTGTTTTGGGCGACATTTCGCCGCCCCCGGAGGCTTCACCAGCAGCTATACTTTTCGGGTCTTTTCACCTGTGTTTGATGCAGGCCAGGGCAATGGCATAAAAACCATCACAATTTTTATTTGCAGGCGCTACAATCGACCGCAGTCACAATTCTCAACAGAAGAGTATTGCTAATGAAAAACATTAACCCAACGCAGACCGCTGCCTGGCAGGCACTTCAGAAACATTTTGATGAAATGAAAGACGTCACCATCGCGGATCTGTTCGCGAAAGATGCCGATCGTTTCGCTAAGTTCTCCGCGACCTTCGACGACCTGATGCTGGTGGATTTCTCCAAAAACCGCATTACCGAAGAGACGCTGGCAAAACTGCAGGATCTGGCGAAAGAGACTGAGCTTGCCGACGCCATCAAATCCATGTTCTCCGGTGAGAAGATCAACCGCACCGAAGACCGTGCCGTGCTTCACGTGGCCCTGCGTAACCGTAGCAATACGCCAATCATCGTTGACGGCAAAGACGTCATGCCGGAAGTGAACGCGGTGCTGGAAAAGATGAAAGCCTTCTCCGAAGCGATCATCTCCGGTAGCTGGAAAGGCTACACCGGCAAAGCGATCACCGACGTGGTTAACATCGGTATCGGCGGCTCTGACCTCGGTCCGTTCATGGTGACCGAAGCGCTGCGCCCGTACAAAAACCACCTCAATATGCACTTTGTGTCTAACGTCGATGGTACCCACATCGCCGAAGTGCTGAAGAACGTGAACCCGGAAACCACCCTGTTCCTGGTTGCCTCCAAAACCTTCACCACTCAGGAAACCATGACCAACGCCCACAGCGCGCGCGACTGGTTCCTGAAAACCGCGGGCGACAACAAGCACGTGGCGAAACACTTCGCGGCGCTGTCTACCAACGGTAAAGCGGTCAGCGAGTTCGGCATTGATACCGCGAACATGTTCGAGTTCTGGGACTGGGTTGGCGGCCGCTATTCCCTGTGGTCTGCGATCGGTCTGTCCATCATCCTGTCCGTGGGCTTCGACAACTTCGTTGAGCTGCTCTCCGGCGCGCACGCGATGGATAAACACTTCTCCACGACCGCACCAGAGAAAAACCTGCCGGTGCTGCTGGCGCTGATCGGTATCTGGTACAACAACTTCTTCGGCGCTGAAACCGAAGCGATCCTGCCGTACGACCAGTATATGCACCGCTTTGCGGCCTACTTCCAGCAGGGCAACATGGAATCCAACGGTAAATACGTTGACCGTAACGGCAACGCGGTGGATTACCAGACTGGCCCAATCATCTGGGGCGAGCCGGGCACCAACGGTCAGCATGCCTTCTACCAGCTGATCCACCAGGGCACCAAAATGGTTCCGTGCGATTTCATCGCTCCGGCTATCACCCATAATCCGCTGTCCGACCACCATCCGAAGCTGCTGTCGAACTTCTTTGCGCAGACCGAAGCGCTGGCGTTCGGTAAATCCCGCGAAGTGGTTGAGCAGGAATACCGTGACCAGGGTAAAGATCCGGCAACCCTGGACCACGTTGTGCCGTTCAAAGTGTTCGAAGGCAACCGTCCAACCAACTCCATCCTGCTGCGTGAAATCACGCCGTTCAGCCTGGGCGCGCTGATTGCCCTGTACGAGCACAAGATCTTCACGCAGGGCGCCATCCTGAACATCTTCACCTTTGACCAGTGGGGCGTTGAGCTGGGCAAACAGCTGGCAAACCGTATTCTGCCAGAGCTGGGTGATGATAAAGCGATTGCCAGCCATGACAGCTCGACAAATGGTTTGATCAACCGTTATAAAGCTTGGCGCGCGTAATTAAAACGTCATGAAAACGTGCCGGCTTAATGCCGGCATTTTTTATCGGATAATTCCTGATGTCTGTTAGTTAACTCAAATTCCGGATCTGAGTTTAATCCGAAAAAGGCGCTTAACCCGTTAATTGCTGCGGTTTATTTTAAGAAAATACGCAGTAGTAAATCAATATATCTATATTTTAACTTATTGATTTTTATCTATTATATATTTCTGCTATTTGTCTTTCATTTCCATTTTAACCATTAGTCCGAAAACTCTCTCCCTATTTCCCCTTACGGCAAACCCACGGCAGGAGTTGTGTATACTCGATTCCGCCTGAAATTCTTTTCGGGCAAATCTCCATTCATTCATTGAAGGGAAATTGTTATGAAGAAAGTACTGTATGGCATTTTTGCCATATCTGCGCTTGCGGCGACATCTGTTTATGCAGCTCCGGTTCAGGTCGGGGAAGCGGCAGGTTCGGCTGCGACGTCTGCGTCTGCGGGGAGTTCTACCGCAGCCAGCGCCAGCACCGTAAGTTCAGCCGTGGGTGTCGCGCTGGCGGCAACCGGTGGCGGTGATGGCTCCAATACCGGAACCACGACCACCACGACAACCAGCACCCAGTAATAGCGGGTGTTTTAATCATAACCACACTTCGGTGTGGTTATTTCGCCCCTTCGGAGAAGAGTCGTGAAGCGACCTGCAATCATTCTGATTTGCCTGCTGCTGCAGGCGTGCTCGGCCACCACTAAAGGGCTGGGAAACTCACTGTGGGAAAGCATGTTCGGTACACCGGGCGTACATCTGACCGATGACGAACTTCAAAACATGCCCTATGCCAGTCAGTACATGCAGCTAAACGATGGCCCGCAGCTGTTTGTGGTGCTCGCTTTCGATGAAAACGGGCAGCAGAAATGGGTGACGCAGGATCAGGCCACCATCGTGACGCAGCATAGCCGTATCGTGAAAACCCTGTTGGGCGGCGACAACCTGCTTGAAGTGAACAATATCGCTGCCGATCCGCTGATCGAGCCGAACCAGATCGCCGACGGCGCAAGCTGGACGCGCACGATGGGCTGGACCGAACATAAGCAGGTGCGTTACGCCACGGCACGCTCAACCTTCCGCTGGGACGGCACGGACAGCGTGAAAGTCGGCAGCGACGAAACCCATGTTCGCGTGCTGGATGAAGAAGTCACCACCGACCAGGCCACCTGGCACAACCGCTTCTGGATCGACGAGGAAGGGCAGATCCGCCAGTCCCTGCAGTATCTCGGTGCCGGATTCTTCCCGGTGAAAACCACCCTGATCAAGGCGGCGAAATCATGAAAACGCTCATCCACGTTGCGCTTCTCGCCAGCCTTGCCGCGCCGCTGGCATGGTCCGTAGGGACGGTAAATGTCTACACGCCGGACAGTGAAAAACCCAAAACCTTAACCCACGCCGAGCATCTGATCGATCTCGTCGGACAGCCAAGGCTCGCCAACAGCTGGTGGCCGGGGGCTGTGATCGCTGAACGGCAGAAGACCGCTGAAGCGGAACAACAGCACAAGGCGCTCCTTGCCAGGCTGACGGGGTTAGCGGAGCAGGAAGATGGCGACGACGCGGCGGCGATTAACAGCGTACGCCAGCAGCTGCAGGCGCTGAAGGTGACGGGCCGTCAGAACGTGAATCTTGATCCCGATGAAGTGCGCGTCACGGAAAAGGGCAACCCCACGCTTGAAGGGGAGTATACGCTCTGGCTGCCGGTGCAGCCGACGACGGTGACCGTGATGGGGCTTATCAGCAGGCCGGGTAAAAAGCCCTTTACGCCCGGTCGTGACGTGGCGAGCTACCTCGACGAGCAGAGCCTGCTGAGCGGTGCCGATAACAGCTACGCCTGGGTGGTTTACCCTGACGGGCACACGCAAAAAGCCCCCGTCGCTTACTGGAATAAACGGCATATCGAACCTATGCCGGGCAGCATCATTTTTGTCGGTTTTGCCGACCATTTCTGGACGAAGGCGTATGACGGGCTTAACGCCGATATCCTTCACTCCCTGATTCAGCGGATACCGGAATAATGAAAAAAACCTATCTCTACAGCATGCTGGCGCTCTGCGTGAGTGCCGCCTGCCATGCAGAAACGTATCCGGCACCCATTGGCCCGTCTCAGTCAGACTTCGGCGGCGTCGGTTTACTGCAAACGCCCACCGCGCGTATGGCGCGCGAAGGAGAAATTAGCCTTAACTACCGTGATAACGACCAGTATCGCTACTACTCGGCGTCGGTGCAGCTGTTCCCGTGGCTTGAAACCACGCTGCGCTATACCGACGTGCGTACGAAACAATACAGCAGCGTTGAGGCGTTCTCCGGCGATCAGACCTACAAAGATAAAGCCTTCGACGTCAAGCTGCGCCTGTGGGAAGAGAGCTACTGGATGCCGCAGGTGTCCGTGGGTGCCAAAGATATCGGTGGTACCGGTCTGTTTGATGCGGAATACATCGTGGCCAGCAAAGCCTGGGGCCCGTTCGACTTCTCGCTCGGCCTGGGATGGGGCTATCTGGGCACCAGCGGTAACGTGACAAACCCGTTCTGTTCCTACAGCGATAAATACTGCTATCGCGATAACAGCTACAAAAAAGCCGGTTCCATCAACGGTGACCAGATGTTCCACGGCCCCGCCTCGCTGTTTGGCGGTGTGGAGTATCAAACGCCCTGGCAGCCATTACGCCTGAAGCTGGAGTACGAAGGGAATGACTACTCGCACGACTTCGCCGGGAAGATTGAGCAGAAGAGCAAGTTTAACGTCGGCGCCATTTATCGCGTCACCGACTGGGCCGACGTTAACCTCAGCTACGAGCGCGGCAATACGGTGATGTTTGGCTTCACGCTGCGCACCAACTTTAACGACATGCGGCCGCACTACAATGATAACGCGCGCCCTGCATACCAGCCGGAGCCGCAGGATGCGATTCTGCAGCACTCCGTGGTGGCAAACCAGCTGACGCTGCTGAAATACAATGCCGGTCTGGCGGATCCGAAGATTCAGACCAAGGGCGATACGCTTTACGTCACCGGCGAGCAGGTGAAATACCGCGACTCGCGCGAAGGGATCGAACGCGCCAACCGGATCGTTATGAACGATCTGCCGGAGGGGATCCGCACGATCCGCGTGACGGAGAACCGCCTCAACCTGCCCCAGGTCACAACCGAAACGGACGTTGCCAGCCTCAAGCGTCATCTGGAAGGCGAGCCGCTCGGGCATGAAACCGAGCTGGTGCAAAAACGCATCGAGCCCGTGGTGCCGGACACCACCGAGCAGGGCTGGTATATCGACAAATCGCGCTTCGATTTCCATATCGATCCGGTGCTGAACCAGTCCGTCGGCGGGCCTGAAAACTTCTACATGTATCAGCTGGGCGTCATGGCGACGGCGGATCTGTGGGTCACCGACCATCTACTGACCACCGGCAGCCTGTTCGGCAACATCGCCAACAACTACGACAAGTTCAACTACACCAACCCGCCAAAAGACTCGACGCTGCCGCGCGTGCGTACCCGCGTGCGTGAATACGTGCAGAACGATGCCTACGTGAATAACCTGCAGGCCAACTACTTCCAGTACTTCGGCAACGGCTTCTACGGCCAGGTGTACGGTGGGTATCTGGAAACCATGTACGGCGGCGCGGGGGCGGAAGTGCTTTATCGTCCTGTCGACAGCAACTGGGCGTTCGGGGTTGATGCCAACTACGTCAAGCAGCGTGACTGGCGCAGCGCGCAGGACATGATGAAGTTCACTGACTACAGCGTCAAAACCGGTCACCTGACCGCCTACTGGACGCCGTCGTTCGCCCCTGACGTGCTGGTGAAAGCCAGCGTCGGCCAGTACCTGGCGGGCGATAAGGGCGGTACGCTGGACATCTCTAAACACTTCGACAGCGGCGTCGTGGTGGGCGGCTACGCCACCATCACCAACGTCTCGCCGGACGAGTATGGGGAAGGGGACTTCACCAAAGGGGTTTACGTGTCCATTCCGCTGGATCTGTTCTCGTCAGGCCCAACCCGCAGCCGTGCGGCGATTGGCTGGACGCCGCTGACGCGTGACGGGGGTCAGCAGCTTGGACGTAAGTTCCAGCTGTATGACATGACGAGCGATAAGAACATTAACTTCCGCTGATGCTTCACGCCGGGCGGCACTGCGTTTGCCCGGCCTACGGTTTTTGTAGGCCCGGTAAGCGCAGCGCCAGCGGGCGAATCACAAGCGGCGCAGTAGCCTCGCCGGGTTCCCGGCATAGACACCTTTCTCGACGATCGATTTTGTTACCACGCTCCCTGCGCCAATCACCGCACCGTCGCAGATGGATACCGCCAGAATGGTCGCTCCACTGCCTATCGAAACATCATTCCCCACGGTAATATGGCCCCAGCTCTCTCGGTCGGCGTTCGGTTTCCCCTCCCGAAACATATCGTTGGCAAACATCACGCCATGGCCAACAAAGCAACGCTTACCAATAGTGACATACTCGCAGATGAAGGTGTGCGACTGGATTTTGCAGTCGTCACCGATGCGCGTATTGCCCTGGATTTCAACAAACGGGCCGACGAATACGCCGTTGCCCAGCACACAGTCGTAAAGGTTAGCAGGTTCATATACGATCACATTGTCGCCACAGGTCACGTTGCGAACCCCGGTTTGTTTACGCTCCATCGGTTTTCTTCCTACATAAAACATAATTAAAAAATATAGATCCCCGTCACATTTTTGCGTTATACAGGAACCTCGCCCTGGAGAATGAGGTGCTGTATGACATCCCTGACTCGCCCGCGCGTTGAGTTTATCTCAACTATCCTCCAGACCGTGCTGAACCTCGGTCTGTTGAGCCTTGGCCTGATACTGGTCGTCTTTCTCGGCAAAGAGACGGTGCATCTGGCGGATGTGCTGTTCGCTCCTGAACAAACCAGCAAATATGCGCTGGTAGAAGGCCTGGTGGTCTACTTTCTCTACTTTGAATTTATCGCTCTGATTGTGAAGTACTTTCAGTCCGGCTTTCACTTCCCGCTGCGTTATTTTGTCTACATTGGGATCACCGCGATTGTGCGGCTGATCATCGTCGATCATAAATCTCCGCTCGACGTACTGATCTACTCGGCGGCGATCCTGCTGCTAGTGATCACCCTCTGGCTGTGCAACTCGAAGCGGCTGAAACGCGAATAAAAAAATGGCGGCCCGGAGGCCGCCTAACAACAGTCACAAGTTGGGTCAATACAATACGTCTAAAGTTGAGGGTTGCAGTGGCATAACAAAATGAAACTTAACCTTTCACACCGCCCGCCGTCAGGCCGTTGACCAGCCAGCGCTGCGCCAGCAGGAACACCACGGTAATCGGGATGGCAGAAAGTACGGCCGCCGCGGCAAAGTCGCCCCACAGGTAGTTTTGCGGGTTGAGGTATTGCTGCATACCAACGGCCAGGGTGTAGCTGTTCACATCACGCAGTAACAGTGAGGCAACCGGTACTTCGGTGATCGCAGCGATAAACGACAGAATAAACACCACCGCCAGGATAGGCACCGACAGCGGCAGCAGCACCAGGCGGAACGCCTGCCACGGGGTTGCGCCATCCAGCGCGGCCGCTTCTTCCAGCGAGCCGTCGATGGTTTCGAAATAGCCTTTAATGGTCCATACATGCAGTGCGATACCGCCAAGATAGGCGAAGATCACGCCGCCGTGGGTGTTCAGACCGATAAAGGGTACGTACTGGCCCAGACGGTCAAACAAGGCATACAACGCCACCAGCGACAGCACGGCCGGGAACATCTGGAAAATCAGCATCCCTTTCAGCAGCGTCGCTTTACCCGGGAAGCGCATGCGGGCGAAGGCGTAGGCGCAGGTGGTGGAAAGCGCCACAATGCCGATCGCGGTAATGCCTGCGATTTTCACCGAGTTCCACAGCCACAGCAGCACCGGGAACGGCGGCGGCGTGACGCGGCCATCCGCATGTTCCACGCTGAAGCCCAGCGCGAGCTTCCAGTGCTCCCAGGAGATTTCGTCCGGGATCAGGCTCCCGGTGGCGAAGTTACCCGAACGCAGGGAGATGGCGATAACCATCAGCAGCGGGAACATGATCGCCGCGATGAAAATCAGCAGGCCTAAGTGCGTCGCCAGGAGGCGCAGTTTCTGAGATTTGGGTTGTACCATTGCCATGATCGATGCCCTCCTTAGTCGAATTTCATACGTGTGGCTTTCAGGTTCACAATCGCCAGGGCGCCTACCAGCAGGAAGATCAGTGTGGCAATCGCCGCCGCCAGACCGAAGTCCTGACCGCCGCCGCCCTCGAAGGCGATACGGTAGGTGTAGCTCACGAGCAGGTCGGTATAGCCTGCTGGCGTCGTGGTGCCAAGGCGGTCCGGGCCGCCGTTGGTCAACAGCTGAATCAGCACGAAGTTGTTAAAGTTAAAGGCGAAGCTGGCAATCATCAGCGGCGTCAGCGGCTTAATGAGCAGCGGCAGCGTAATCTTGAAGAAGTTCTGGAACGGGCCCGCGCCGTCCATCGCCGAGGCTTCATACAGATCGTCCGGGATAGCCTTCAGCAGGCCCATGCACAGGATCATCATGTACGGATAGCCGAGCCAGGTGTTCACGATGATAATCATCGAGCGAGCGGTGGTCGGGTCGCTGAACCAGGCCGGTTTGATGCCAAACAGGGCGCTCAGCATCATGTTGATTTCACCGAAGCTCTGGTTAAACAGCCCTTTGAAAATCAGAATTGAGATAAACGACGGTACGGCGTACGGCAGAATCAACAGCACGCGATAAATCGCTTTGCCCTTAAGGGATTCCCACTGGACCAGACAGGCCAGCACCATGCCCACGGCCACGGTCAGGATCACCGTCAGCACCGAGAAGACCACCGTCCAGACGAAGATGGCGAAGAACGGTTTCTGAATGCCTTCGTCGGTAAACACGCGGGTAAAGTTGTCCCAGCCAATGGTGACGGTATAGCCAGGGCTGAGCTTGTCATCACCCCATTTGCCGTCGGCAGTAATGGACTGATAGAAACCAATGTCGTTATTCGGACGATATTTCACGCCGCTCTGGTTGTTGGTCAACGTGCCGTCGTTCGCCAGAGTGTACAGCGGCTGCGTGCCGGAGAACTGGCGCAGCGAGCTCATGGTCACTTTGCTTTCGTCTGGCAGCACGGCGGTGAGCTGGGTCAGCGCCTGACGGTTCTGGGTAATAACGCGCAGGTTGGCACGTTCACCTTCCGGCAGGGCCTGTGCCTCTTTTAAGGCCAGCTTCTGCTCGCCGCCAAATTTGAACGCGTCGGAGACATAGTATTTGCTGCTTGCTTCATCAGTAAGCGCTAACTTCCACTCGTTACCGGCAGGATACAGGCCGAAATTAAAGGTCTTGCCTGCCTGATATGAGCGATCCAGCAGGACCTGCTGCGCGCGTTCCTGCGCAAGCTGGTTGGTGCTGCTGTAGTTGGTAAACGCAATGGCGATGGTACAAATCAGCGGGAACAGGACAAACAGCCCCATCCCGGCCACGCCAGGGTAGACATAGCGCCAGGCGTAGGCTTTACGGTTGGCGAAAATATACAGGCCAGCAGAGCTTAAAATCAGCGTCATGATGGCGAACAGATATTCCCCTTGTACGTACATTAAAACAACAAGGTAACCCACCAGCAGGCACAGCAGACCTATCGCTGACCACTTCAGCGCGTCGCTTTGCCACCAGCGTTTCTTTTTAATGACATCCATGGGGTTCTTCCTCTACAACGGTGGAAACTTATCGTCAGGTGGCGCTGCGCTTACCTGACCTACGGATCGTGCCGTAGTCGTAGGGCGGGTAAGCGCATGCGCCACCCGCCGTTTTTCAGACTTACTTAGTAATACGACCCTGAGCATCCTTCAGCGCGGCATCGACAGTCTGACGACCGCTTGCAGCGTTGATGACCGCGGTACGCGTGGCGTACCAGAACGCGGCCATCTGTGGGATGTTCGGCATGATTTCGCCTTTCTGGGCGTTATCCATGGTGGCCGCGATACGTGGGTCTTTCGCCAGCTGATCCTGGAAGGATTTCAGCGCAACGGCGCCCAGCGGTTTGTCCTTGTTCACTTCATCCAGACCCTGATCGGTCAGCAGGTAGTTTTCCAGGAACTCTTTCGCCAGCTCTTTGTTCGGGCTGGCGGCGTTGATGCCCGCGCTCAGCACGCCAACGAACGGTTTAGACGGCTTGCCTTTGAAGGTTGGCAGCAGCGCCACGCCGTAGTTGATTTTGCTCTTGTCGATGTTGGTCCAGGCCCACGGACCGTTGATGGTCATCGCGGTTTCGCCTTTGTTGAACGCCGCTTCCGCGATGGAGTAGTCGGTATCCGCGTTCATGTGTTTGTTCTTGATGAGGTCAACCAGGAAGGTCAGACCCGCTTTCGCGCCCGGGTTGTCCACGCCCACGTCTTTCACGTCATATTTGCCGTTTTCAAACTTGAACGCGTAACCGCCGTCGGCAGCAATCAGCGGCCAGGTGAAGTACGGCTCTTGCAGGTTGAACATCAGGGCGGATTTACCTTTCGCCTTCAGCTCTTTATCCAGTTTCGGGATCTCTTCCCAGGTTTTCGGTGGGTTTGGTACCAGGTCTTTATTGTAAATCAGAGACAGGGCTTCAACCGCGATAGGGTAAGCGATCAGCTTGCCGTTATAGCGAACGGCGTCCCAGGTGAACGGGAACAGCTTGTCCTGGAAGGCTTTATCTGGCGTCACTTCTGCCAGCAGGCCAGACTGCGCGTACCCCCCGAAACGGTCATGCGCCCAGAAGATGATGTCCGGGCCGTCGCCGGTTGCTGCAACCTGCGGGAATTTCTCTTCCAGCTTGTCCGGGTGTTCTACGGTAACTTTGATACCGGTGTCTTTCTCGAATTTTTTGCCCACTTCGGCCAGGCCGTTATAGCCCTTGTCGCCGTTAATCCAGATAACCAGTTTGCCTTCTTCAATTTTGGCGAGCGCCGGTGCGGAAATCATCATTGCTGCGAGGGCGGACAATGCGAAAACGCGTGCGCCAGTCTTGATATTCATAGCTGCCATCCTTTTTGGTGATGTCTCGTGGTATGACTTCAGTGGTTCAACGTGTCTCAGTCTCCTTATTTGACATCCTCTTTCCATCCTCCCAACCCCTACGCCCCACCCCCCGTTTGTGTGATCTCCGTTGCATAAATTTAAGTTATGAGTGCTGGCGCACATAAAACCCCACCGAATTTTGCAGGCGGCTTCACGAATTTTGCCTCAGCCCTCCCACAGCGGTCGCAGAGCCTGCTCTCTCATCCTCCCGCCTCCTCCCCCATAAAAAAGGCGGGGGGTGGAGGATTCGGGAAAGTAATGGATACCCCATAGTGAACTTATCTTGAATGTTTCTGTCGGTGACAGGTTGTAACGAAGGGAGAAGGGCATGGCGAGCGTACAGCTGCGTAATGTAACGAAAGCCTGGGGTGACGTTGTGGTGTCGAAAGACATCAATCTGGACATCAACGAAGGCGAATTCGTGGTGTTTGTTGGCCCATCAGGCTGTGGTAAATCTACTCTGCTGCGTATGATTGCCGGTCTTGAAACCATCACCAGCGGTGACCTGCTGATTGGTGATACCCGAATGAATGACATCCCGCCCGCCGAACGCGGCGTAGGCATGGTGTTCCAGTCTTACGCACTCTATCCTCACCTTTCCGTTGCCGAAAACATGTCCTTCGGCCTGAAGCTGGCCGGCGCGAAGAAAGAGGTCATTAACCAGCGCGTGACGCAGGTTGCGGAAGTATTACAGCTGGCGCACCTGCTGGAGCGTAAACCAAAAGCGCTTTCCGGTGGTCAGCGTCAGCGTGTGGCGATTGGCCGTACGCTGGTGGCCGAACCGCGCGTGTTCCTGCTTGATGAACCTCTCTCTAACCTGGATGCCGCCCTGCGCGTCCAGATGCGTATTGAAATCTCCCGTCTGCACAAGCGTCTTGGCCGCACGATGATTTACGTCACCCACGATCAGGTGGAAGCGATGACCCTCGCCGACAAAATCGTGGTGCTGGATGCCGGCCGCGTGGCGCAGGTGGGTAAACCGCTGGAGCTGTACCACTACCCGGCAGACCGCTTTGTTGCGGGCTTTATTGGCTCGCCAAAGATGAACTTCCTGCCCGTCAAAGTGACCGCGACAGCCATTGAACAGGTACAGGTGGAGCTGCCAAACCGCCAGCAGATCTGGCTGCCGGTCGACAGCGCCAACGTACAGGTCGGGGCAAACATGTCCCTGGGTATTCGTCCTGAACATTTACTCCCGAGCCACATCGCTGATGTGACCCTGGAAGGTGACGTTCAGGTCGTCGAACAGCTTGGTCACGAAACACAGATTCATATCCAGATCCCCGCCATCCGTCAGAACCTGGTCTACCGCCAGAACGACGTGGTGTTGGTAGAAGAGGGTGCCACATTCGCTATCGGCTTGCCGCCAGAGCGTTGCCATCTGTTCCGTGAGGATGGCACTGCATGTCGTCGGCTGCACAAAGAGCCAGGCGTTTAAGCAATCCCAAAAGAAGACACGAAACCGACAGGTGAAGTGTTCAAAGAAAAGCAATGATCTCAGGAGATAGAATGATGATTACTCTGCGCAAACAAGTCCCTCTGGCAATCGCCGTTGCGGCAGGCATCCTGTCTGCCCAGGCAGGCGCCGTGGACTTTAAAGGTTATGCTCGTTCCGGTATTGGCTGGACCGGGAGTGGCGGTGAGCAGCAATGCTTCCAGGCAACAGGTGCTCAAAGTAAATACCGTCTCGGTAACGAGTGTGAGACCTACGCCGAGCTGAAACTGGGCCAGGAAGTGTGGAAAGAGGGCGATAAGAGCTTCTACTTCGACACCAACGTCGCGTATTCCGTTTCTCAGCAGAACGACTGGGAATCCACCAGCCCGGCCTTCCGTGAAGCTAACGTGCAGGGTAAAAACCTCATTGAGGCACTGCCAGGTTCCACCATCTGGGCCGGTAAGCGCTTCTATCAGCGTCATGACGTTCACATGATCGACTTCTACTACTGGGATATTTCAGGTCCTGGTGCGGGTATCGAAAACATCGACCTGGGCTTCGGTAAACTCTCTCTGGCCGCAACCCGTTCTTCTGAAGCGGGCGGCTCAGCGACCTTCGCCGATCGTGATGCGCTGGGTAACCGTATTTATGACAACCTGGTACCGAACGATGTCTTCGACGTCCGTTTAGCACAGATGCAGGTCAACGAAGGCGGTACGCTGGAGTTTGGTGTTGATTATGGTCACACCAATATTCCTGATGATTACTACCTGCAGCCTGGCGCGTCTAAAGACGGCTGGATGTTCACCGCTGAACATACCCAGAGCATGCTGAAGGGCTTTAACAAGTTTGTGCTGCAGTACGCAACTGACTCTATGACCTCCAACGGCAAGGGTCGTGCGGAAGGCGGTAGCATCAACAACAACGGCGACATGTGGCGTGTTCTGGACCACGGTGCGATCTCTCTGGGCGACTCCTGGGATCTGATGTACGTGGGTATGTACCAGGACATCAACCTGGATAACAACAACGGCACCAAATGGTGGACTGTCGGTGTTCGTCCTATGTACAAATGGACGCCAATCATGAGCACCCTGCTGGAAGTGGGCTACGACAACGTCAAGTCTCAGAAAACTGACGACACGAACAGCCAGTACAAAATTACCCTGGCACAGCAATGGCAGGCTGGTGACAGCATCTGGTCCCGCCCGGCTATCCGTGTCTTCGCAACCTACGCGAAATGGGATGAGAAATGGGGCTACGCGAACGGCGACTCCGGTGCAGGCTATGACTCTGGTATTGCGTACAGCGACACGTCCGCAAAAACCTTCAGCCGCGGCGACTCTGATGAGTGGACCTTCGGTGCCCAGATGGAAATCTGGTGGTAATTCGTTAGACCTGACGTAATGACCTAAAAAGAGGGGCGTAAGCCCCTCTATCCTTAGGGTGCTGCGCGCTATTGCCTGGCCACCGCAGTGCTCACGCTATCAGAGGTAATAACAATGAAAATGAAGAAAAGTCTCGTCGCGCTGTGCCTCTCTGCGGGGCTGATGGCCTGTGTTCCTGCGGTCTCCTTTGCAGACGTGAATTTCGTGCCACAAAATACCAGCGCTGCGCCGGCTATCCCGGCGGCGGCCCTCCAGCAGCTGACATGGACGCCAGTTGATCAATCCAAAACCCAGTCGACACAGCTTTCTACGGGCGGCCAGCAGCTGAACGTGCCGGGTATCACCGGGCCGGTTGCCGCCTACAGCGTGCCGGCCAACATTGGTGAGCTAACCCTGACGCTGACCAGCGAAGTGAACAAGCAAACCAGCGTCTTTGCGCCGAACGTACTGATTCTGGATCAGAATCTGACGCCGTCTGCCTTCTTCCCAAGCGAGTACTTTAGTTATCAGGAGCCTGGCGTCATGAGCGCCGACCGTCTTGAAGGCAAAATGCGCCTGACGCCAGCGTTGGGTCAGCAGAAGATTTATGTTCTGGTTTTCACGACTGAAAAAGATCTACAGCAGACCACTAAGCTTATCGATCCGGCAAAAGCCTACGCCAAAGGAACGGGTAACTCTGTTCCGGATATCCCTGATCCGTTAGCGCGCCACGTCACCGACGGCCTGCTCAAACTGAAAGTCTCAACTAACAATGCGTCCAGCGTGCTGGTCGGCCCGCTGTTTGGCTCCTCCGGTACCGGCCCTGTCACTGTAGGTAACACTGCTGCTCCTGCCTATACCGCGCCAGCTGCTACGGCAGCCGCTCCGGTGGCGACCGCAGCACCTGCCCCGGCGAAGAAAGCTGAGCCGGTTCTGAACGACACCGAAGAGTACTTCAACAACGCCATTAAGCAGGCGGTGAAGCGCGGCGATGTCGATAAAGCGCTGAAACTGCTTGATGAAGCCGAACGTTTAGGTTCAACCACTGCCCGTTCCACCTTTATCAGCAGTGTAAAAGGCAAGGGGTAACCGTTTCCCCACAGTGCTGATTTGTTAGTAGTTTGGTGCGCCTGAGTGGGCGCACTTTTTTTGCCGCTGATCAAAGGCATTCTGTTCAGAACGCATTATCTCTGACGCGGAAAGAACGAATGATGCGAGCCCAGATTTCCACCAGTTCAGCGTCGCTGTAGGCCGGTGGAGGCAGGGTATGATTGCTCATTGTCACATCGATAATTGGATGCCGAAAATCGACCACTTTTTCATTAGCTATCACGTTAAAAAGCAGCTGCGCGGACGGGTTGTCCGGTGATTTTTCTGATGGTGCGGTATTGAGCCATTCATCAGCCTCAAATCCTGCAATCTCTGTTTTTGCCTTGCGCAGTGTTTTTGCATTGATCCGGGTCAGGTAGGGCTGGATCTCATCACTTCGCTCCAGCATACTCGCCGGATCGCCAAGATGGGTATTAGTGGAAACCGACAGAGAAAAGACCGGGTTGTGTGGATATACAAAGGTAATATCTTCCTTAGGTTTTACGTTTCCGTCGCGGATAAACCCTTGCGAAATACAGGTGCCGGGCACGGAAGGAATATCCTCGTTATGCCGTCCGCTCAGCCGGGACATGAGGTCCTGTAATTCTGCCAGTTTCTGGGGTTTATCATTCGCCATCCAGTCAGGTCTTCCTGCCTCCTTGCGCAGATAAAACGCTCGCTCTTTAGCGAAGCGCGGATCAGAATAATCGGTAATCTCCTGCGTGAGGATAAACGCCACTCCGTCAACGTAGAGATGACCTTCCAGAACGCGCCCAAACCCCGCCACACTCTCATTTTCATTGCGGTCAAAAATCACCGCATTATCACTCAGCCTGTATACCTGCTTGAGAAAAGGCTGATCTACAGGGTCAACGGTAGCGCTGTTTTTCAGTTTCTGTTCCCGCAGCCGGATACGCTGCTCAAAAGCCGGACGGTAGAGCCGCTTGCTGCTGATGCGGATCTCATTAATCTGCACCCGGTCAGTCAGGGTATTTTCGAATGAGGCCGGAACCTCGAACACATAGCGCCCCACGCACTGGGATTTGGTTGTGGCAAAAAGAGTATTAACCATACGTTTTTCCTTGTCCGTTAACGCCGGCGGCGCATGCACGAATGTCACATAGTTATGGATGTAATATCCTGCCGCCAGCAGCAGGAGCGTCAGCGTGACAATCAGGGGGGATGTGTCTTTTTTCATGGGGCGGGAACCTGCTGCACAATCTTTACCACCGAGCGAACCGTGAACACCAGGGCGTCGGAGAGATCGCTGTATACCGAGCGGGAGCGATCGACAGGATCGACAGCATAAGCACCTTCATGATCGACATCTGTCGCCAGGACGCCCTGTATACGGGAAGAGGAGGTGCGAACGGAGGTGATCGGCACGGTCCCATCACCGGGACTTGCGGATGAAATCAGTTGATGAGCCCTTAACGGGGACAGTTCAAAAGAGTTACCTGCATTTTCCCTGCACCTCTGCGCTTCCTTAACACTCTTAGGGATCCGCTCTTCCCATGTCAGGAACCCATCGGAAGGGTTGCTTTTGCTGGCTCCGTAAAATAGCCAGGTCTGAGGGTGGTATTTGCCGTTTAACTTCTCAATAAATTTTTTAACGACATTACTTATTGTTTTCTCATATTTATTCCATTCGGCCCTGGTATCATCCAGCAGCAAATCCTGCTCACATAGCCGCCACCACGCTGTTTTGTTTAGATAAATCTCCTCATACGGATTGGTCACCGGGAGGGAAATTTGAGTCTCTTTACTGTTGATTTTCAGCCATCCCGGACCATAAGCCATGCCCGGCAGCAGCTGTAACGGGCCGGGAGACTGTGCCAGCACCGGCATCAGCTTTTCTGCACTGTCCCCGATAATCATTCCAGTCATGCCACGCTCACCGATCTTCATACGCCGGTAAGCCGCCGGTGATCCGAGATCCGGCATGACGCCGTGTACGATACCCAGGATTGAGTCCTGACCGCCCATATTTTCCGAGTAATGGCGGGCAACCAGTCCGCCCATCGAATGGGTGATCAGGATGACCTTGTTGACTGCCAGGCGTCCGTGGTACGTACTCAGCACCTTACGGATATATTCACCCAGCAACGCCGCAGAGTCCGCATTCGATTGCAGCCAGTTGTAACCAAAAACGTGCAGAGGGAATAAGAACTTGTGCCCGCGAGCCACTTCTTCTTCGCTCAGCACCTGCTCCTGAGGCTCGTCACCGATTCTGACGTCGATAAAACGCTGCCGTGCCGTTTGCAACTGTATTTCCCGAAAGTAATTATCCATCAGGATATCGTCGTCGCTGAGCAGATATTGCAGCCGGTCAAGCGCCTCACCGTAGCTCATGTAAAATGCACTTCCCCATCCGCGGGCACGACGGGACGGGAATTTTTTGCCATCCGCACCGTCGTTTAAAATTTCTCCGGAGTCATCGACGATAGTGGTCTTTGGATCAAGCAGTTGTTTTCTTTTTTTTGCATTGGCCAATGGCAATTTCACGAGTGAAGTTGTACTGAACTGCCAGACTTCACCATCCTCATTTTTTAAGTTTGACCCCATTACTCCAGGAATAAAGATCACCGGGATTACTCTTGAAGGGGGCTTGAGACAAACCGAGATGTGGTTTTTGTCTTTTGGCTGAGAAAAAACTTTATAATGAAACGTGCCATCGTCATCCCAGATGGGACGATGATAAGACCGATTAGGGGGGCTATTTTTGTTGTCATCCATGTATTAAGTTCCTGATATTCCTTCTCAAGAGCTGCATTAGCTCACAATTTATCCGCGCGATACTTAACCAAAATCAAGTTCTGCTATTGCTGCCACGAACATTTCTCCCGCGCTGTTGCGCCATTGTTGCGATCGTGATCGTGAAATAACGTTTGGCCCCCCTCAATCCGTGTTTCTGCGATACAATGCCATTACGTTATGTATCGGAGAGTCTGGCATGTCACACCCTGCGCTAACGCAACTGCGTGCGCTGCGCTATTTCGACCAAATACCTGCGCTTGATCCGCAGCAGCTGGACTGGCTGTTGCTGGAAGATTCCATGACGAAACGTTTTGAGCAACAGGGTAAAACGGTCACGGTGACCCTGATTCAGGAAGGGTTTGTCTCTGGCGATGAGATCGCCAGCGAGCTGCCGCTGCTGCCGAAAGAGCCACGTTACTGGCTGCGCGAAATTTTACTCTGTGCTGACGGTGAGCCATGGCTTGCCGGGCGGACGGTGGTGCCCGAGTCCACCCTTTCCGGGCCAGAACTGGCGCTGCAGCGTCTGGGGAAAACGCCGCTGGGGCGTTACCTTTTCACCTCGTCTGAGCTTACCCGAGATTTTATTGAGATTGGTCGTGATGCCGAACTCTGGGGGCGTCGTTCCCGCCTTCGCCTGAGCGGTAAGCCGTTAATTCTGACGGAGCTTTTTTTACCGGCATCACCGTTGTACTAAGAGGAAGAAAAAATGGAGTGGAGCCTGACGCAGAATAAGCTGTTGGCGTATCACCGCTTAATGCGTACCGATAAACCGATTGGCGCGTTACTGCTATTGTGGCCGACCCTATGGGCGCTGTGGCTCGCCACGCCGGGTGTGCCGCCGCTGTGGATCCTGGGCGTGTTCGTTGCCGGCGTCTGGCTGATGCGCGCGGCGGGCTGCGTGGTGAATGACTATGCCGATCGTAAATTCGACGGCCATGTTAAGCGTACTGCAGGTCGTCCGTTACCCAGCGGACAGGTCACCGGGAAAGAAGCCCGCGTGCTGTTCATTGTTCTGGTGCTGCTCTCTTTCCTGCTGGTGTTAACCCTCAACACCATGACCATTCTGCTTTCCGTAGCGGCGCTGGCGTTGGCCTGGGTGTATCCGTTTATGAAGCGCTATACCCACCTGCCTCAGGTAGTGCTGGGCGCGGCGTTTGGCTGGTCGATTCCGATGGCGTTTGCGGCGGTTAGTGAGTCCTTACCGCTCAGCTGCTGGCTGATGTTCCTGGCGAACATTCTCTGGGCTGTGGCGTATGACACGCAATACGCGATGGTAGACCGCGACGATGACCTGAAAATTGGCATCAAATCCACCGCCATCCTCTTTGGTCGTCAGGACAAGCTGATTATCGGTATCCTGCAGGTCGCGGTACTGGCGCTGATGGTCGCGATCGGTCGCCTGAACGGGCTGAACTGGGAGTTTTACTGGTCCGTGCTGGTGGCGGGACTGCTGTTTGCTTATCAGCAAAAGCTGATTGCTAAGCGTGAACGCGACGCCTGCTTTAAAGCGTTTATGAACAACAACTATGTCGGTCTGGTGCTGTTTTTAGGCCTGGCGATGAGCTATTTCTTATAAAAAAAGCCGGGTGGCGGCTTCGCCTTACCCGGCCAACGATTGAACAGGATAGAGTAGGCCCGGTAAGCGTCAGCGCCACCGGGCGTTTTTTTACCGGCGACGCAGCAGCCGAAGCGCGTTCGCCGTCACCAAAACCGTTGCTCCGGTATCCGCCAGCACCGCCAGCCACAATCCGGTCATGCCGAGCAGGGTCGTCACCAGGAAAATCCCCTTCAGCCCGAGCGCGATGCCGATGTTCTGACGGATATTGGCCCGCGTCGCCCGCGCCAGGCTAATCATCTGCGCCAGCCCGGTCAGGCGGTTGTGGGTCAGCGCCGCGTCAGCCGTTTCCAGCGCCACGTCGGTGCCGCTGCCCATCGCAATACCAATGGTGGACGCTTTCATCGCCGGGGCATCGTTAATCCCGTCACCGACCATCGCCAGCGGCGCGTGAGCGTTCAGCTCCGTTACCGCGCTGACCTTATCCGCGGGCAATAGTCCCGCTTTAAACTCCAGCCCCAATTCACCCGCAATCGCTGCCGCCGCGCGAGGGTTATCACCGGTGAGAATAACGCCCTGCACGCCTAGCTGATGCAGCGCCGTCACGGCCTCTTTGGCGTCATCGCGCAGGGTATCGCGCAGCGCCAGCATTCCCTTCGCGACGCCGTCCTGCAGGACGGTCACGACGGTTTGTCCGGTCTGTTCTAACGCCTCAACCTCTGAGTTAGAAGACTTACCCGCCGCGACAATCAGCACCTTTTTACCGTCAACGGTGGCCTCAATTCCTGACCCGACCAGCGCCCGCTGGGCGATTGCCGGAGGGATGTCCAGCCCTCGCGCCTGCGCTTCACGCACAATCGCCTGCGCCAGCGGGTGAGTGGACCCCTGCTCAACGGCGGCGGCCAGCGTAAGCAGCTCATCTTCACTGATTTCCTGCGGATATACGCCGGTCACCTGCGGCTTGCCGACGGTTAACGTACCGGTTTTATCGAAGGCGATATGCTGAACCTGGCTCAGCTGCTCCAGCGCCGCGCCGCCCTTAATCAGCGCCCCGCGACGTGCCGCCGCTGCCAGCCCGGAGGTAATCGCCGCCGGGGTGGAGATCACCAGCGCGCACGGGCAGCCAATCAGCAGCAGCGTCAGCCCTTTATAAATCCAGCCCTCCCACGGCGCGGCAAAGAACAGCGGCGGGACGACGGTGACCAGCAGGGCAACCAGCATGATGGCAGGGGTATAAATCCGGCTGAAGCGATCGATAAAGCGTTCGACCGGCGCGCGGCGCTCCTCTGCCTCTTCAATCAGCTTCAGGATACGGTCGATGGCGCTGTCGCCCGGCTCGGAAAGCACGGTGAGCTGTACCAGACGGTCGACGCTGGTGGCGCCAGCAGGCACTTTTTCACCCGCGGCACGCTCTACCGGAATGGATTCCCCGGTCAGGGCGCTCTCGTCGAAGCTGGCGGTGGCGGTAACAAGCGCACCATCGGCGGGTAAACGACCACCCGCGGCGACTTCAATCACGTCGCCCGGGCGCAGCGTATTGATGGCGACCGTTTCACGCGTGCCGTTTATCACGCGAGTGGCGGTTTCCGGCTTCAGCGCCATCAGCGCGCTGACCCCTTTACGCGCCCGGCTCGCCGCCCAGCCCTCAAGACGTTCGCCGATTAAGAACAGCAGCAGCACCATTGCAGCTTCCGCCGTCGCGCCAATGAACAGCGCGCCGATTGCCGCCACGCTCATCAGCGTTTCGATGGCAAACCAGCTGCCGCTTTTCATCAGGCGCAGCGCCTGACGGGCAATCGGGAACAGGCCGACCAGCGTAGTGGCGATAAACGCCAGATTGCCGAACGGATGGTTAATCTGTTCCAGCCCCCAGCTCAGGGCCATCATGATGATGAGGGTAATGAGCGGCAGGTTTTCTTTCAGGGAAGAGGCTTTTTCAACGGGCGCCGTTTCGCTACGCAGGGTATAACCCGCCTTGCTGACGGCGGCTTCAACCTGCTTGCTGACGTCGCTATCGGCGCTAACCAGCAGCTTTTCAGTGGCGAACAGCACCTGAACGTGACTCACGCCCGGCACCTGCTTGACGGCGTTTTCCACTTTGCGCGCGCAGGCCGCGCAGTCCATGCCGTTGACGACCCAGCTGAAGCGGTTGCCGCTCTCAGGAAGGGGTGGAGCTTGCGTTTCGCACGCGCCTTCGCAGCAGCAATCGTCTTTCGACGGAGCCGGGCTGAGCTTAAGTGCCGAGAATTGAGGTACTTTTTTAGGTATTTCTGGAGTCGACATGGCAGTCTCCGGCAATGATAATTTTCTCATTAACCGCAGCATACACTCTGGAGTCGACTCCAGAGTCAAGCGTTATTTAGATATACAGCGAACGCACAATCAGGAAATGCCCGGCGAAGTAACACGCGGAGGCAATCGCGTTATCCGCCCGGAAGCGGCGGCGATAGTGGCTGCCCAGCCAGACGACGTTCCCGATCAGCAGCAGCGCGGCACCGAAGAACGCGGACATTGCCGGAGCGGTCGGTCGGAAGAACCACAGCTCGCCCGCCAGCCACACCATTACCAGCGTCATGGCGATAAACGTGCAGACCGGCAAACGCATCTCTTCCAGACGTGACCAAATCACCGCAATCAGCAGCGCGCCAATCACCAGCAGCACCAGCGGCAGCGGCCAGAAGAAGGAGAGCGTCATCTGGCTGGCAAAGTAGATGGTATAGAGCAGATGCGACAGGAAGAACGCCCCAACGGCGTACAGCAGGCGCTGGCGCGGCAGCAGGGTTAAGGCATCGCCAATCAGGGATGCACACAGCCCGGCGAGCACCAGATAGCTGACGGCGTTGAACATCGGCGCTTGCCAGGCCAGCAGCAGCAGGAGCAACAGCGTGACCGGTTTAAACAACCAGCGCTGCCAGGTGGGACCGCGGTACGACGCATCGACATAAAGCCATGCGGAAAAACAGACAGCGATAAATGACCAAAGCATATTAACTCCCTGTATCTGTTAAGTCTGAATAATCAGTTTCTGATCCAGTGTAGTGACGCGGGCGGGCGTTTGGCAATGGTGGGGAAGGCAAGGTATCCTGATTTCCGCATAATCTTATGGGATTTTAGAATGAGCAAGATGCCGCTTTTTTTCATTATCGTGGTGGCGATTATCGTTATTGCCGCCTCGTTCCGTTTCGTGCAGCAGCGCCGCGAGAAGGCGGATAGTGATGCCGCGCCGCTGATGCAAAAGCGCGTGGTGGTGACGAACAAGCGTGAGAAGCCCCTCAACGACCGCCGCTCGCGCCAGCAGCAGGTGACGCCTGCGGGAACCAGCATGCGCTATGAAGCGAGCTTTAAGCCGGAAACGGGCGGCCTGGAGATGACCTTCCGCCTGGAGGCGCAGCAGTATCATCAGCTGACGGTGGGGGAGAAAGGGACGTTGAGCTACAAAGGGTCGCGGTTTGAGGGGTTCAGGACGGAATAATGCACGAACGGTCCCCTCTCCCGGTGGGAGAGGGTTAGGGTGAGGGCATCAGGCCGCACCTTACTTCTTCACCTGCGCCTTAAACTTTTTCATCCACACCAGCAGCTCAAACACGCCGAAAATAAACACGCGCAGCTGCTGCCAGCCCGTCATCTGCGGGCCGTCTTTCGGCAGACCGTTTTTCAGCATCACCATCTGCAGGGCGTGCATAAACGACGTGAAAATCAGCGCCACGTTAACGAAAATGTTCATCGGGCGCGGGAACGGGTGCACCAGATTCAGAATCAAAAACGCCCAGACGCCCAGCATCAGCAAACGTCCCAGGTTAATCAGTACCGGCATTGGATCCTCCTTGTGCCTGACGGTGATACAGACGATAAGCAACCTGACCCGCGACTTTTTCACGGTGCAGATCCCAGTGAGTGGGAACCGGCGGCAAACCGTTTTCCACTTCGCTTTCAACGTAAATTAGCGCGTCATCCGCCAGCCAGCCGTTTTGCTCCAGCAGGGATAACGTCTCCTCCAGCAGCCCCTTGCGGAACGGCGGGTCGACAAACACCACGTTATGCGGCGTGCCTTTCTGCGCAAGAAAACTCAGCGTATTGGTGTTCACGACTTTGGCGTTGCCCGCCTTCAGCGTCGCCAGATTTTGCTGCAGCGTCTGCGCCACGCTGCGCTCCATCTCCAGCAGCGTGGCGCTGGCGGCATAGCGCGACAGCGCTTCAAGCCCGAGCGCGCCGCTTCCGGCGAAGCAGTCCAGGCAGTGGGCGTCTACCATTGACGGGGCCAGCCAGTTAAACAGCGTCTCGCGCACGCGGTCGGTAGTAGGGCGTAAACCGGGGCTGTCCGGCACCGGTAATTTCCGGCCTCGCCACTGACCGCCGATAATACGAATTTGACCGGCCGGGGCGCGGTTGGGTTTCTTCATCTCAGGAAAGCTCTGTTAACAATTGGCCTGCGATTGCGGGCGGTGATGTCAATTAAGTAAAGTGTTAGACTATTTCATCATTTTTTTAGCTTCCATGTATATAGCGCCGCGAGGAGTGTAGTCGCAGATGGCAAAACAAAAAAAACGTGGCTTCTTTTCCTGGCTGGGCTTCGGTGAAAAAGAGCAAGAAACAGAACAGAAAACCGAAGAGCAACAAGCCGTTGAAGAGCAGTCGCAGCCTGAAACGCCTGTAGAAACCGCCGCGGTAGTCGAAGCGGAAGAAACGGCGCACAGCAAAGAAGAGATTGAATCCTTTGCAGAAGAGGTGGTTGAGGTCACTGAACAGGTTCAGGAGAGCGAGAAGCCAGAACCGGTTGTCATCGACGCCGTTGCCGAAGCGCCGCAGGCCGTAATCGAGCACGAAGAGCTGCCGCTGCCGGAAGAGGTGAAAGCCGAAGAGGTGTCTGCCGAAGAGTGGCAGGCCGAAGCGGAAACCGTTGAAATCGTTGAGGCGGTGGAAGAAGAAGCGGCACTCGAGCCTGAACTGACCGACGAAGAGCTGGAAGCCCAGGCGCTGGCGGCGGAAGCCGCGGAAGAGGCGGTCATCGTCGTGCCGGTGGAAGAAGAACCGGAAGAAGAGATCGTTCAGGAGCAGGAAAAACCGACCAAAGAAGGTTTCTTCGCACGCCTGAAGCGCAGCCTGCTCAAAACCAAAGAAAACTTAGGTTCCGGATTTATCAGTCTTTTCCGCGGCAAGAAGATCGACGACGATCTCTTTGAAGAGCTGGAAGAACAGCTGCTGATTGCGGACGTCGGCGTGGAAACCACCCGTAAGATCATCGCCAATCTGACCGAAGGGGCGAGCCGCAAACAGCTGCGCGACGCCGAAGCGCTGTACGGTCTGTTGAAAGACGAGATGGGTGAAATTCTCGCAAAAGTTGACGAACCGCTTAATATTGAAGGCAAAACGCCATTTGTTATTCTGATGGTTGGCGTGAACGGCGTGGGTAAAACCACCACCATCGGCAAGCTGGCGCGTCAGTTCGAGCAGCAGGGCAAATCGGTGATGCTGGCGGCGGGCGATACCTTCCGTGCGGCAGCGGTTGAGCAGCTGCAGGTTTGGGGCCAGCGCAACAACATTCCGGTGATTGCCCAGCATACCGGCGCGGATTCCGCGTCCGTGATCTTCGACGCCATCCAGGCGGCGAAGGCGCGCAACGTGGACGTGCTGATTGCCGATACCGCAGGGCGTTTGCAGAACAAATCGCACCTGATGGAAGAGTTGAAGAAAATCGTCCGCGTCATGAAGAAGCTGGACGAAGACGCACCGCATGAAATTATGCTGACCATTGATGCCAGCACCGGACAGAACGCCATCAGCCAGGCGAAGCTGTTCAATGAAGCGGTAGGACTGACGGGGATCGCGCTGACCAAGCTGGACGGCACCGCGAAAGGCGGGGTGATCTTCTCCGTGGCCGACCAGTTCGGCATTCCTATCCGCTACATCGGTGTGGGCGAGCGTATTGAGGATTTGCGTCCGTTTAAGGCGGACGACTTTATTGAGGCATTATTTGCCCGAGAGGACTAACAATGATTCGCTTTGAACACGTCAGCAAGGCCTATCTCGGTGGGAGACAAGCGCTGCAGGGGGTGACATTCCACCTGCAGCCGGGCGAGATGGCATTCCTGACCGGCCATTCCGGCGCGGGGAAAAGTACCCTGCTCAAGCTTATCTGTGGGATCGAGCGGCCAAGCGCCGGGAAAATCTTTTTCGGCGGCCATGAGATCAGCCGCCTGAAAAACCGCGAAGTGCCGTTCCTGCGTCGTCAGATCGGCATGATTTTCCAGGATCACCACCTGCTGATGGATCGCACCGTTTTCGATAACGTGGCCATTCCGCTGATTATTGCCGGCGCCAGCTATGACGATATCCGCCGTCGCGTTTCTGCAGCGCTGGATAAGGTCGGGCTGCTGGACAAAGCGAAGAACTTCCCGATCCAGCTGTCCGGCGGTGAGCAGCAGCGCGTGGGCATCGCCCGTGCGGTGGTGAACAAGCCTGCCGTTCTGCTGGCGGATGAACCGACCGGTAACCTGGACGATGCCCTGTCCGAAGGGATTTTGCGTCTGTTTGAGGAATTCAACCGCGTAGGGGTCACGGTATTGATGGCGACGCACGACATCGGGCTCATTTCCCGTCGTTCGTACCGCATGCTGACCCTGAGCGACGGGCATTTGCACGGAGGCCACGGTGAACAAGCGTGATGCAATGAACCAGATTCGGCAGTTCGGGAACCGGTTTGACCGTTTCCGTAAGCCGCAGGGCGGTGGTGACGGCAATCGTAATGCGCCGAAGCGCCAGAAGGCCGCGCCAAAACCGGCCTCCCGTAAAACCAACGTGTTTAACGAGCAGGTGCGCTACGCCTTCCACGGCGCGCTGCAGGACCTGAAAAGCAAACCGCTGGCGACGTTCCTGACGGTGATGGTAATTGCCATCTCCCTGACGCTGCCAAGCGTCTGCTATATGGTCTATAAAAACGTCAACCAGGCGGCTTCACAGTATTATCCGTCCCCGCAGATCACGGTCTATATGGATAAAGCGCTCGACGATAACGCCGCGGCGCAGGTGGTTGGGCAAATCCAGGCCGAGCAGGGCGTGGAGAAGGTCAACTATCTCTCACGTGAAGACGCGCTGGGCGAGTTCCGTAACTGGTCTGGCTTTGGCGGTGCGCTGGATATGCTCGAAGAGAACCCGCTGCCCGCCGTGGCGGTGGTGATCCCGAAGCTGGATTTCCAGGGGACCGATTCGCTTAACACCCTGCGCGATCGCATCACGCGGATTAAGGGCATTGATGAAGTGCGCATGGACGACAGCTGGTTTGCGCGCCTTGCTGCCTTGACCGGGCTGGTAGGACGCGTCGCGGCGATGATTGGCGTGCTGATGGTGGCGGCGGTCTTCCTCGTCATTGGTAATAGCGTACGCCTGAGCATCTTTGCCCGTCGCGATACCATCAATGTGCAGAAACTGATTGGTGCGACGGATGGCTTCATCCTCCGACCGTTCCTTTACGGCGGCGCATTGCTCGGTTTTTCCGGCGCATTTCTTTCACTGATATTGTCAGAAATTTTGGTGATGCGGCTTTCGTCTGCCGTGACTGAAGTGGCGCAGGTTTTCGGAACGAAGTTTGATATCAGTGGCTTAGGGTTCGATGAGTGCCTGTTACTGCTGCTGGTTTGCTCGATGATTGGGTGGGTGGCAGCCTGGCTGGCAACCGTTCAACATTTACGTCACTTTACTCCCGACTAATAAAAGCGTGATATAATCTTTCCCTGCACCGAGATGTTCGCTCTGCAGGGAAAGCGTCCCTGTCGTCGCTTCCCCTGTTATCATTTCCATGTCACATTTTGTGCGTAATTTATTCACCGTTGCACCTGGAACTTGTGGATAAAATCACTGTCTGATAAAAGAGTGAATGCTAATCTCGTTGCTCAAACGCTTTGGCATGGTTGTTGCCTGACGGGGACGACCTGGACCAGAAGAAACATTGAGAGGAATGAATGACCAAAGAAATGCAAACTTTAGCTTTAGCCCCTGTTGGTAACCTGGAATCTTATATCCGGGCTGCGAACACCTGGCCGATGTTAACGGCCGAGGAAGAAAAGGAGCTTGCTGAAAAGCTGCATTACCAGGGCGATCTGGAAGCAGCTAAGACGCTGATCCTGTCTCACCTGCGCTTTGTTGTTCACGTTGCTCGTAATTATGCGGGCTACGGCCTGCCGCAGGCGGACTTGATTCAGGAGGGTAACATCGGTCTGATGAAGGCTGTACGTCGCTTCAACCCGGAAGTGGGTGTGCGACTGGTCTCCTTCGCCGTGCACTGGATCAAAGCAGAAATTCACGAATACGTGCTGCGCAACTGGCGTATCGTGAAAGTCGCCACGACAAAAGCGCAGCGTAAACTGTTCTTCAACCTGCGTAAAACCAAGCAGCGTCTGGGCTGGTTCAACCAGGATGAAGTGGAAATGGTGGCGCGCGAGCTGGGCGTAACCAGCAAAGACGTGCGTGAGATGGAATCCCGTATGGCCGCGCAGGACATGACTTTTGATATGTCCTCCGACGACGACGCATCTGACAGCCAGCCGATGGCACCGGTTCTGTATCTGCAGGATAAAACCTCTAACTTTGCTGACGGCATCGAAGAGGATAACTGGGAAGATCAGGCCGCGAACAAGCTGACCCATGCGATGGAAGGCCTCGACGAACGTAGCCAGGATATTATTCGCGCCCGCTGGCTGGACGAAGACAACAAGTCCACGCTCCAGGAACTGGCCGACCGCTACGGCGTTTCTGCGGAACGTGTCCGTCAGCTTGAAAAGAACGCCATGAAAAAACTTCGCGCCGCTATCGAAGCGTAATTTCCGCGAAGTACACCGAGAACCCCTGGATGAGAGTCTGGGGGTTTTGTTTTTTTAGCGCCCGCTCTGGCGAATTCCCTCCCCCTGGCAAACACTTACTGATGCGCTAAGCAGGCGACTTTCTCAGGGGGACAGGGTGAAAAATAACGAACTGAACGACCGGCGTTTACAGGCGACGCCGCGCGGCATCGGCGTGATGTGTAACTTCTATGCTGATAAAGCTGAAAACGCCACCGTGTGGGACGTGGAAGGCAACGAGTACATCGACTTCGCCGCCGGGATCGCGGTGCTGAATACCGGCCACCGCCATCCAAAAGTCATTTCCGCCATTGAAAAACAACTCCACGCGTTTACCCATACGGCGTACCAGATTGTGCCGTACGAAAGCTACGTCGCGCTTGCCGAGCGCATCAACCAGCGCGTGCCCGTTGACGGTCCCGCCAAGACAGCTTTCTTCTCTACGGGGGCAGAGGCGGTCGAAAATGCGGTCAAAATTGCCCGGGCGTACACCAAACGTCCCGGCCTTATCACCTTCGGCGGCGCGTTCCACGGCCGCACCTTTATGACCATGGCGCTGACCGGCAAAGTTGCGCCGTACAAGCTCGGCTTTGGCCCGTTCCCCGGTTCGGTGTACCACGCGCAGTATCCGAATGAACTGCACGGCGTCAGCACGGCGGAAGCGTTGAAAAGCCTGGAACGCATCTTTAAAGCGGACATCGCCCCCGACCAGGTCGCGGCCATTATTCTCGAACCGGTTCAGGGCGAGGGCGGTTTCAACATTGCGCCAGCTGATTTTATGCAGGCGCTGCGCGCCCTGTGCGACACCCACGGTATTTTGCTGATTGCCGACGAGGTGCAAAGCGGCTTTGCCCGTACCGGCAAGCTGTTCTCGATGGAACACCACTGCGTGAAGCCCGATCTGATCACCATGGCGAAAAGCCTGGCGGGCGGGATGCCGCTTTCTGCGGTTTCTGGCCGTGCGGAGGTGATGGACGCACCCGCGCCGGGCGGGCTGGGCGGTACCTACGCCGGAAACCCGCTGGCGATTGCGGCGGCGCATGCCGTGCTCGACGTGATTGATGAAGAGGATCTCTGCACGCGCTCGGCGCATCTTGGCCATCACCTGGTGGAAGTGCTGAACAAGGCGAAGGAACGCTGCCCGTATATCGCTGACATTCGCGCGCAGGGCTCGATGGTAGCGGTGGAGTTTAACGACCCGCAGACGGGTCAGCCTTCGCCGGAATTTACCCGCCAGGTGCAGGAGCGCGCGTTGCAGGAAGGGCTGCTTCTTCTGAGCTGCGGCGTCTACGGCAACGTCATTCGCTTCCTCTATCCGCTGACTATCCCTGAAGCGCAGTTCCGCAAAGCGCTGGACATTATCTCCGCGTCGCTGACACGTTAAAGCCACATGCCCGGCGAAAATCCCAGCCGGGCCTGGCATATATTCATTTCAAATTAGCTATTCCAAAATCATAAAAATCGGGTATGTTTTAGCAGAGTATGCTGAAAAAGCGCGGACAGCACACCTATAACTGACATAAAGCGCTGCACAACAACATCACAACAATCGTAATAACCATAATAATGGGGAATCTCAGGATGAACATGAAGGGTAAAGCGTTACTGGCAGGATGTATCGCGTTGGCATTCAGCACCATGGCACAGGCAGACATCAAGGTGGCTGTTGTTGGCGCAATGTCCGGTCCGGTAGCACAGTACGGCGACCAGGAATTTACCGGCGCTGAGCAGGCGGTTGCAGACATTAATGCTAAGGGCGGTATCAAAGGCGAAAAACTGCAGATCGTAAAATATGATGATGCCTGTGACCCGAAACAAGCGGTCGCGGTCGCGAACAAAGTGGTGAACGACGGGATCAAATACGTTATCGGTCACCTGTGCTCTTCCTCTACCCAGCCAGCGTCTGACATCTACGAAGACGAAGGTATTCTGATGATCACCCCGGCGGCGACCGCACCAGAGCTGACCGCGCGTGGCTACAAGCTGACCCTGCGCACTACCGGTCTGGACTCTGACCAGGGACCAACCGCGGCGAAATACATCGTTGAAAAAGTGAAGCCGAAGCGCATTGCCATCGTTCATGACAAGCAGCAGTACGGTGAAGGTCTGGCGCGTTCAGTGCAGGACAACCTCAAGAAAGCGAATGCCGACGTGGTGTTCTTCGACGGGATCACCGCCGGTGAGAAAGACTTCTCCACCCTGGTAGCGCGTCTGAAGAAAGAGAATATTGATTTCGTTTACTACGGTGGCTACCACCCGGAAATGGGCCAGATCCTGCGCCAGGCGCGCGCTGCAGGCCTGAAAACCCAGTTTATGGGTCCGGAAGGCGTGGCGAACGTGTCCCTGTCTAACATTGCGGGTGAATCAGCTGAAGGGCTGCTGGTGACCAAGCCGAAGAACTACGACCAGGTCCCTGCGAACAAACCTATCGTGGATGCCATCAAGGCGAAGAAACAGGATCCAAGCGGCGCGTTCGTCTGGACCACCTACGCGGCGCTGCAGTCTCTGCAGGCGGGGCTGAACCAGTCAGCCGATCCGGCTGAGATTGCCACCTGGCTGAAAGCGAACACTGTCGACACCGTCATGGGGCCGCTGTCCTGGGACGCGAAGGGCGATCTGAAAGGCTTCGAGTTCGGCGTGTTTGACTGGCATGCGAACGGCACGGCGACAGACGCAAAATAAACGCAAATGGCAACCGTAAGGTTGCCATTTTAGTGTTTGCTCCCTCTCCCCGTGGGAGAGGGCCGGGGTGAGGGCATCAGGCCGCACAGATCAGGCCGCACAAATCAACCCTGGCGCTTCTCCCACCCGCTCTCCTGCGCCGTAAACCCTAACGCCTGCATAAACGCAGCCATCACGCCGCGGTTTTCCACGCCCACGTCGGCCATCCACCACGAGGTCACGCTCGGGTTTTCACGGATCACTTCTTCAATTAAATACTGTCCCACACCGCGACGACGGGTGACGTCACGTACGCGCAGCGAGTCCAGCGCCCCTTCTGTACCGCTCAGGGTGACGCGAACCGCAGCCAGCAGGCGTTCGTTAAAACGCGCGGCATAAATACGGTGGGTCTCATCAACGCGCAGCGACGAAGGGGAATATTCCGGCCAGATCTTGCCCAGGTCGATATGATCCTGGTCGCTAAAGGTCACCAGACGCACGATAGTCAGTTTCATTAGCTACTTGTCCAAATCAGATTGAGTAGGGGCAGTGTACTCAATTTATTCACTCAGCGGCTTCCTCTTTTTATTCTCATTAACCAGGTGATTAGTTTTTTGGCAACGCGATGGGCAGTTTGAAAACACATGGATCGAAAAATAAGCAGAATTTTAACCTGAATGGTAGTGATTTATTCGGCGCTTTGTACCGTTATTTTATGCTGCAAACTGCACTTTTATTTGTTTATCTCTGCCTGATTTCAGAATATTATCTTTGCTTAATCGCCTGAAAAATAGAGATTTTAGTCTGGTTTTTGACAAAAACCTGCGCTAAACCATTAAAGGCACTGGTAAAAATAGCGTTGTTCATTAAAAGTACAGAATGCTTTTTAACCATAATAAAACAAAATATAAACACGACATCACGAATGGGGATTCAGAGATGAAAAGGAACGCGAAGACGTTAATCGCGGGGATGGTCGCACTGTCGATCTCGCATGCCGCTATGGCGGAGGACATTAAAGTTGCGGTCGTGGGTGCGATGTCCGGCCCTGTTGCCCAGTGGGGTGACATGGAGTTCAACGGCGCGCGCCAGGCCATTAAAGACATCAACGCCAAGGGCGGCATCAAGGGCGATAAGCTGGTGGGCGTGGAATATGACGATGCCTGCGATCCGAAACAGGCCGTCGCGGTCGCCAACAAAATCGTCAACGACGGTATCCAGTATGTGATCGGCCACCTGTGTTCATCCTCCACCCAGCCTGCGTCTGATATCTACGAAGACGAAGGCATTCTGATGATCACCCCAGGCGCAACGAATCCGGAACTGACCCAGCGCGGCTATCAGCACATCATGCGTACCGCCGGTCTGGACTCCTCGCAGGGCCCCACCGCCGCCAAATACATCCTCGAGACCGTTAAGCCACAGCGCATTGCCATTATTCATGACAAACAGCAGTACGGCGAAGGCCTGGCGCGCTCCGTGCAGGACGGCCTGAAAAAAGGCGGCGCGAACATCGTCTTCTTTGACGGCATTACCGCAGGCGAGAAAGACTTCTCCGCGCTGATCGCCCGTCTGCAAAAAGAAAACATCGACTTCGTTTACTACGGCGGCTACTACCCGGAGATGGGCCAGATGCTGCGTCAGGCGCGCGCCACCGGTCTGAAAACCCAGTTTATGGGGCCAGAGGGCGTGGGCAATGCCTCCCTGTCGAACATCGCGGGGGATTCTGCTGAAGGCATGCTGGTCACGATGCCAAAACGCTATGACCAGGATCCGGCCAACAAGGCTATCGTGGATGCGCTCAAAGCGCAGAAGAAAGATCCGAGTGGTCCGTACGTCTGGATCACCTATGCAGCCGTACAGTCTCTGGCCACCGCGCTGGATCGCTCCGGCAGCAAAGAGCCGCTGGATCTGGTGAAAGATTTAAAAGCACACGGGGCGAACACCGTGATTGGGCCGCTGAACTGGGATGAGAAAGGCGATCTGAAGGGATTTGAGTTTGGTGTCTTTAAGTGGCACGCCGACGGTTCGTCCTCGGCCGCCAAATAATTATCCCACCGCCCGGCATGACGGGCGGGTATAAAAAGGTTTGCATATGTCCGAGCAGTTTCTCTATTTCCTGCAGCAGATGTTTAACGGCGTTACGCTGGGAAGCACCTACGCGCTGATCGCCATCGGCTATACGATGGTTTACGGCATTATCGGCATGATCAACTTCGCCCACGGCGAGGTGTACATGATCGGTAGCTACGTCTCCTTCATGATTATCGCCGCCCTGATGATGATGGGCATCGACAGCAGCTGGCTGCTGGTCGCCGCCGGGTTTGTCGGCGCGATTGTGATAGCCAGCGCCTACGGCTGGAGCATTGAGCGCGTGGCCTACCGGCCGGTGCGCAGCTCCAAGCGCCTGATTGCGCTGATCTCCGCGATCGGTATGTCCATCTTCCTGCAAAACTACGTCAGCCTGACCGAAGGCTCGCGCGACGTGGCGCTGCCAAGCCTGTTTAACGGCCAGTGGATTGTGGGGGCCAGCGAAAACTTCGCGGCCACTATCACCACCATGCAGCTGGTTATCTGGGTGGTGACCTTTATTGCGATGCTCGCCCTGACGCTGTTCATCCGCTACTCGCGTATGGGACGCGCCTGCCGCGCCTGCGCAGAAGACCTGAAGATGGCGAGTCTCCTCGGCATCAACACCGACCGCGTAATTGCCCTGACCTTCGTGATTGGCGCAGCGATGGCTGCCGTCGCAGGTGTCCTGCTCGGCCAGTTCTACGGCGTGATCAACCCGTACATCGGCTTTATGGCCGGGATGAAAGCCTTCACCGCGGCGGTTCTGGGCGGTATCGGCAGTATTCCGGGCGCGATGATCGGCGGCCTGATCCTGGGCGTGGCGGAAGCGCTCTCCTCGGCGTACCTGAGCACGGAATATAAAGACGTGGTGTCGTTTGCCCTGCTGATTCTGGTTCTGCTGGTGATGCCTACCGGTATTCTGGGCCGTCCGGAGGTAGAGAAAGTATGAAACCGATGCATTTTGCAATGGCGCTGCTCTCTGCCGCCATGTTCTTCGTGCTGGCGGGCGTCTTTATGGGCGTCCAGTTAGGTCTGGACGGCACGAAGCTGGTGGTGGATACCGCCCCCGACATCCGCTGGCAGTGGGTGTTTATCGGCACCGCCGTGGTGTTCCTGTTCCAGCTGCTGCGTCCGCTGTTCCAGAAGACGCTGAAAAACGTCTCCGGGCCGAAATTCGTCCTGCCGGCAATCGACGGTTCTACCGTTAAGCAGAAGCTGTTCCTCGTGGCGCTGCTGGTGGCCGCCGTGGCGTGGCCGTTTGTGGTGTCTCGCGGCACCGTGGATATCGCCACCCTGACCATGATCTACGTGATTCTCGGCCTCGGTCTGAACGTGGTGGTGGGGCTCTCTGGCCTGCTGGTGCTGGGCTACGGTGGCTTCTACGCCATCGGTGCCTATACCTTCGCGCTGCTGAACCACTATTACGGTCTCGGCTTCTGGACCTGCCTGCCGCTGGCGGGGCTGGTCTCTGCCGCGGCGGGCTTCCTGCTTGGCTTCCCGGTGCTGCGCCTGCGCGGTGACTACCTGGCGATTGTGACCTTAGGCTTCGGCGAAATCGTCCGTATCCTGCTGCTTAACAACACCGAAGTGACCGGCGGCCCGAACGGCATCAGCCAGATCCCGAAACCGACCTTCTTCGGCCTGGAGTTCAGCCGTACCGCCCGCGAAGGCGGCTGGGATACCTTCAGTAACTTCTTTGGCATCAAGTACGACCCATCCGACCGCGTGATCTGGCTCTATCTGGTGGCCCTGCTGCTGGTGGTGATTACCCTGTTCGTGATCAACCGTCTGCTGCGCATGCCGTTGGGCCGCGCGTGGGAAGCGCTGCGTGAAGATGAGATCGCCTGCCGCTCCCTGGGCCTGAACCCGACCCGCATCAAACTGACCGCGTTCACCATCAGCGCCGCGTTTGCCGGTTTCGCCGGAACGCTGTTTGCCGCGCGTCAGGGCTTCGTCAGCCCGGAATCGTTCACCTTTGCCGAATCCGCCTTCGTGCTGGCAATTGTGGTGCTCGGCGGGATGGGCTCGCAGTTCGCCGTTATCCTCGCGGCCATCCTGCTGGTGGTCTCGCGCGAGCTGATGCGCGACTTTAACGAATACAGCATGCTGATGCTGGGTGGTTTGATGGTGCTGATGATGATCTGGCGTCCGCAGGGTCTGCTGCCGATGACCCGTCCACAGCTGAAGCTGAAGAACGGGCAAGCGAAAGGAGAGCAGGCATGAGTCAGCCATTATTATCCGTTAACGGTCTGATGATGCGTTTTGGCGGCCTGCTGGCGGTCAACAACGTGAGTCTGGATCTGCACAAGAAAGAGATTGTCTCCCTGATTGGCCCGAACGGCGCGGGAAAGACCACGGTCTTCAACTGTCTGACCGGTTTCTACAAGCCGACAGGCGGCACCATCATGCTGCGCGACCAGCATCTGGAAGGGCTGCCGGGCCAGCAGATTGCCCGCATGGGCGTGGTGCGTACCTTCCAGCACGTGCGTCTGTTCCGCGAGATGACGGTGATTGAGAACCTGCTGGTGGCACAGCATCAGCAGCTGAAAACCGGGCTGTTCTCCGGCCTGCTGAAAACCCCGGCCTTCCGCCGCGCGCAGGATGAAGCGCTCGACCGCGCCGCCACCTGGCTCGACCGAATTGGCCTGCTGCAGCACGCCAACCGTCAGGCGAGCAACCTGGCCTACGGCGATCAGCGTCGCCTGGAGATTGTGCGCTGCATGGTGACGCAGCCGGAAATCCTGATGCTCGACGAACCGGCGGCAGGGCTCAACCCGAAAGAGACCAAAGAGCTGGACGAGCTGATTGCCGAGCTGCGCGATAGCCACGACACCACCATCCTGCTGATTGAGCACGATATGAAGCTGGTGATGGGCATTTCTGACCGCATCTACGTGGTCAACCAGGGCACGCCGCTGGCAAACGGCACGCCGGAAGAGATCCGCAACAACCCGGACGTGATCCGCGCATACCTTGGTGAGGCATAAGATGGAAAAAGCGATGTTAACGTTCGACAAGGTCAATGCGCACTACGGCAAGATCCAGGCGCTGCACGACGTCAGCCTGCATATCAATCAGGGGGAAATCGTGACCCTGATTGGCGCCAACGGCGCGGGCAAAACCACGCTGCTCGGCACCCTGTGCGGCGACCCGCGCGCCACCAGCGGGCGGATTGTGTTCGATGGTAAAGACATTACCGACTGGCAGACCGCCAGAATCATGCGCGAGGCGGTGGCGATTGTTCCGGAAGGGCGACGCGTCTTCTCCCGCATGACGGTGGAAGAGAACCTGGCGATGGGCGGCTTCTTCGCTCACCGCGATGAATACCAGACCCGCATCAAGTGGGTATACGAACTCTTCCCGCGCCTGTGGGAGCGCCGCATCCAGCGTGCGGGCACCATGTCCGGCGGTGAGCAGCAGATGCTGGCGATTGGCCGCGCGCTGATGAGCCAGCCGCGCCTGCTGCTGCTGGATGAGCCGTCGCTTGGCCTTGCGCCGATCATCATTCAGCAGATTTTCGACACCATTGAACAGCTGCGTAAAGAGGGGATGACCATCTTCCTCGTCGAGCAGAACGCCAACCAGGCGCTGAAGCTGGCCGACCGTGGCTACGTGCTGGAGAACGGCCGCGTGGTGCTGGAGGATACCGGCGACGCGCTGCTGGCGAACGAGGCGGTGCGGAGCGCATATTTGGGCGGCTGAGCCGTCTGTATCGCCCGGTGGCGCTGCGCTTACCGGGCCTACACGCTTTTCTCCCTCTCCCTGTGGGAGAGGGGCGGGGTGAGGGCACCAGACCGCACCTAAACACACCCCCAACCCTTTCACACAACCATCATCCCCCTGACGCCTGGCTGTCACTTATCTGTAAACAAACAGTTATTTTTCTGTAATTCGAGCATGTCATGTTACCTCGCGAGCATAAAACGCGTGATATCGCGCATCCGGCACAATAAGAGAGATGACAATGACATCGTTACGACACACAGCTTTGGGTCTGGCACTGGGTCTGGCTTTTGCGACGAACGCAATGGCTGTCACCACCATTCCGTTCTGGCATTCAATGGAAGGGGAGTTGGGTAAAGAAGTTGACTCCCTGGCGCAGCGTTTCAACGACACCCACCCGGATTACAAAATTGTGCCGGTGTACAAAGGCAACTACGAGCAGAGCCTGAGTGCGGGCATCGCTGCCTTCCGTACCGGCAACGCGCCGGCCCTGTTACAGGTTTATGAAGTGGGCACCGCCACCATGATGGCCTCCAAAGCCATCAAGCCGGTCTATGAAGTGTTCAAAGAGGCGGGCATCAACTTCGACGAATCCCAGTTCGTGCCGACCGTAGCGGGTTACTACACAGATTCCAAAACCGGCCATCTGCTGTCCCAGCCGTTTAACAGCTCCACGCCGGTGCTGTACTACAACAAAGACGCCTTCAAAAAAGCCGGTTTAGACCCGGAGCAGCCGCCAAAAACCTGGCAGGACCTGGCGGAATACACCGCGAAGCTGAAGGCGGCGGGGATGAAGTGCGGCTACGCCAGCGGCTGGCAGGGCTGGATCCAGATTGAAAACTTCAGCGCCTGGCACGGCCTGCCGGTGGCGACCAAAAACAACGGCTTCGACGGCACCGATGCGGTACTGGAGTTCAACAAGCCGGAGCAGGTGAAGCACATCGCGCTGCTTGCCGATCTGAACAAGAAGGGCGACTTCAGCTACTTCGGGCGTAAAGACGAATCCACCGAGAAGTTCTACAACGGCGACTGCGCCATTACCACCGCCTCGTCCGGCTCGCTGGCGGATATTCGTCACTACGCCAAATTCAACTACGGCGTGGGCATGATGCCGTACGACGCAGACGTGAAGGGCGCGCCGCAGAACGCCATTATCGGCGGGGCGAGCCTCTGGGTGATGCAGGGTAAAGACAAGGGAACCTACAAAGGCGTAGCCGAGTTCCTCGACTTCCTGGCGAAGCCTGAAAACGCCGCCGAGTGGCACCAGAAGACCGGCTACCTGCCGATCACCAAAGCCGCGTACGACCTGACCCGCGAGCAGGGCTTCTACAGCAAGAACCCAGGCGCGGACATCGCGACGCGTCAGATGCTGAACAAGCCGCCGTTGCCGTTCACCAAGGGCCTGCGCCTGGGCAACATGCCGCAGATTCGCACCATCGTGGATGAAGAGCTGGAAAGCGTGTGGACCGGTAAGAAAACGCCACAGCAGGCGCTGGACTCTGCGGTAGAGCGCGGAAATCAGCTGCTGCGCCGCTTTGAGCAGTCGACCAAATCGTAAAAAAATGCCCGGTGACGCGTAGCGATCCGGGCCTACGACGTGCCCCATGTAGGCCGGGTAAGGCGTAGCCGCCACCCGGCATTGTTCAGGAACCAGATCTCAATGTCATCATCCCGTCCGGTGTTCCGTTCCCGCTGGCTGCCGTATCTGCTGGTCGCGCCGCAGCTGGTCATCACCGTTATTTTCTTTATCTGGCCTGCGGGCGAAGCGCTGTGGTACTCGGTACAAAGCGTCGATCCGTTCGGGCTTTCCAGCCAGTTTGTTGGCCTGGACAACTTCACCGCGCTGTTCCACGACAGCTACTACCTGGACTCCTTCTGGACGACGATGAAGTTCAGCGCGCTGGTGACCGTCAGCGGTCTGGTTGCCTCGCTGTTCTTCGCCGCGCTGGTGGACTACGTGGTGCGCGGCAGCCGTATTTATCAAACGCTGATGCTGCTGCCTTATGCCGTGGCTCCCGCCGTCGCCGCCGTGCTGTGGATCTTCCTGTTTAACCCGGGGCGCGGATTGATTACCCACTTCCTGGCCGAACTGGGCTACGACTGGAACCATGCCCAGAACAGCGGTCAGGCGATGTTCCTGGTGGTGTTCGCCTCGGTGTGGAAGCAGATCAGCTACAACTTCCTGTTCTTCTTTGCCGCGCTGCAGTCTATTCCGCGCTCGCTGGTGGAAGCCGCCGCCATCGACGGCGCAGGGCCCATTCGTCGTTTCTTCAGGCTGTCGCTGCCGCTGATTGCACCGGTGAGTTTCTTCCTGCTGGTGGTTAACCTCGTGTACGCCTTCTTCGACACCTTCCCGGTGATCGACGCGGCGACCGCAGGCGGCCCGGTGCAGGCGACCACGACGCTAATTTATAAGATCTATCGCGAAGGCTTCGCCGGTCTGGATCTCTCCGCCTCTGCCGCGCAGTCCGTCGTGCTGATGTTCCTCGTCATCATCCTCACGGTGGTGCAGTTCCGCTATGTCGAAAGTAAGGTGCGCTACCAATGATTGAGAACCGTCGCGGGCTGACGATTTTCAGCCATACCATGCTGATTTTAGGGATTATCGTCATCCTCTTCCCGCTGTACGTGGCATTTGTCGCCGCCACGCTGGACACCAAAGCGGTGTTCGACACGCCGATGACGCTGATCCCAGGCGGGCATCTTTTCGAGAACATGAAGACCATCTGGACCCAGGGCGTGGGCGCCAACAGCGCGCCGTTCTGGCTGATGATGCTCAACAGCTTCATCATGGCGTTTGGCATTACGGTCGGCAAAATTACGGTGTCGATGCTTTCGGCCTTCGCCATCGTCTGGTTCCGCTTTCCGCTGCGTAACCTCTTCTTCTGGATGATCTTCATTACCCTGATGCTGCCGGTGGAAGTGCGTATCTTCCCGACGGTGGAGGTGATCGCCAACCTGAAGATGCTCGACAGCTATGCGGGCTTAACCCTGCCGCTGATGGCCTCGGCGACCGCCACCTTCCTGTTCCGTCAGTTCTTTATGACCCTGCCGGACGAGCTGATTGAAGCGGCGCGCATCGACGGCGCGTCGCCGATGCGCTTCTTCCGCGACATCGTGCTGCCGCTGTCGAAAACCAACCTTGCGGCGCTGTTTGTGATCACCTTTATCTACGGCTGGAACCAGTACCTGTGGCCGCTGCTGATTATTCAGGACGTCAACCTCGGCACCGCCGTGGCAGGCATCAAAGGCATGATCGCCACCGGCGAAGGCACCACCCTCTGGAACCAGGTGATGGCGGCAATGCTGCTCACCCTTATCCCACCCGTAGTCATTGTTTTAGCCATGCAGCGTGCGTTTGTCCGTGGCCTGGTCGATAGCGAGAAATAAGATGGCAGGTTTAAAACTTCAGGCAGTAACCAAAAGCTGGGACGGCAAAACCCAGGTGATTCAGCCGCTGACGCTCGACGTGGCGGACGGGGAATTTATCGTGATGGTCGGACCTTCCGGCTGCGGCAAATCCACCCTGCTGCGCATGGTGGCGGGGCTGGAGCGCGTGACGTCCGGAGATATCTGGATTGACCGCCAGCGCGTCACCGAAATGGAGCCGAAAGACCGCGGCATCGCGATGGTGTTCCAGAACTACGCCCTCTATCCGCACATGAGCGTGGAAGAGAACATGGCCTGGGGGCTGAAAATCCGCGGCATGGGCAAAGGCCATATCGACGAGCGCGTGAAAGAGGCGGCGCGCATTCTCGAGCTGGACGGCCTGCTGAAGCGGCGCCCGCGCGAGCTCTCCGGCGGCCAGCGCCAGCGCGTGGCGATGGGGCGCGCCATCGTACGCGATCCGGCGGTATTCCTGTTCGACGAGCCGCTCTCTAACCTCGACGCCAAGCTGCGCGTGCAGATGCGTCTTGAGCTGCAGCAGCTGCACCGTCGTCTGAAAACCACGTCCCTGTACGTGACTCACGATCAGGTCGAAGCCATGACCCTCGCCCAGCGCGTGATGGTGATGAACAAAGGCATCGCCGAGCAGATTGGCACTCCCGTGGAGGTGTACGAGAAACCGGCCACCCGCTTTGTGGCGAGCTTTATCGGCAGCCCGGCAATGAACCTGCTGGAAGGGCGCATCAGCAGCGCGGGCACGCATTTTGAGCTGGAAAGCGGGATGGCATTGCCGATCAACTGGTACTATCGTGGCTACGCCGGGCGTAAGATGACGCTCGGTATCCGCCCGGAGCATATTGCTTTAACCTCTCAGGCGGACGGCGGCGTGCCGCTGGTGATGGACACGCTGGAGATGTTGGGTGCAGATAACCTGGCGCACGGGCGCTGGGGCGAGCAAAAAATGGTGGTGCGCCTGGCACATCAGGAGCGTCCGAAAGCCGGCAGCACGCTGTGGCTGCACCTGCCGGAAAACCATCTGCACCTGTTTGACGGTGAAACAGGACAACGAGTATGAGCAACTGGCCTTATCCCCACGTCGTCGCCCACCGGGGCGGCGGTAAGCTGGCGCCGGAGAACACCCTGGCGGCGATTGACGTTGGCGCGCGCTACGGTCATACGATGATCGAGTTCGACGCCAAGCTGTCGAAAGACGGCGAAATTTTCCTGCTGCATGACGATAACCTCGAACGCACCAGCAACGGCTGGGGCGTGGCGGGCGAGTTGCCGTGGCGCGATCTGCTGAAGGTAGACGCCGGAAGCTGGTACAGCGGCGAATTCAAAGGCGAACCGCTGCCGCTGCTGGCGGAGGTGGCTGACCGCTGCCGCCAGCACGGCATGATGGCCAATATCGAAATCAAACCGACCACCGGCACCGGGCCGCTGACGGGCAAAGTGATTGCCCTTGCCGCGCGCGAGCTGTGGAAAGGTATGACCGCGCCGCTGCTCTCCTCGTTTGAAATTGACGCGCTGGAAGCGGCACAGGCGGCCGTGCCGGAGCTACCGCGCGGGCTGCTGCTTGACGAGTGGCGCGAGGACTGGCGCGAGCTGACGACGCGCTTAGCGTGCGTTTCTATCCATCTCAATCACAGGCTGCTGGATGAGGCGCGGGTGAAGATGCTGAAAGACGCGGGTCTGCATATTCTGGTCTACACCGTTAACAAACCCCAGCGTGCAGCCGAGCTGCTGCGCTGGGGCGTGGACAGCATCTGTACCGATGCAATCGACCTGATCGGCCCGGACTTTAGTTCTGCGGATTAAGCATACTGCCATTCGACTGCGGCGGCAGCATATGCTGCTGTCCGCTGCCTGACGACGTCATTCCCCCTAACATCCCGCCGTTTTTATTCGGTAGCGGCTGCTCGCGCACCTGCCCCTGCTGCACGCGCTGGGTGTTGGCGTTCATCTGATTTTGCAGGCTTTGCTGCTGCATTTGAGTCTGCGTTTTAAGCTGCTGGTTAAGCATCCCTTTCTGCTGCTGTTGCTGGCTCATCATCTCGGTCTGCATACGCTGCTGGCTCGGGATAACGTAACCCTGCTGGTTGGGGTTGTTCATGGTGTTGAGTGGCTGTGCGAGCGCGGCAAACGGGATGAGCGCCGTAAGAATCAATAAGCGTTTCATTGTCATTTCCTCCTTTTGAGGTCTCTCTTAAGTTTACCCCGATTTCACCATGACGATGATTTTTTAGGAGTTGTGAACCAGGCTTAAGCGGGGAATATGGATCCCTTCACCTGGAGAACAATAATGATGAAACCAACGTTTTTGCGCTGGGTCGCCATCGCCGCGCTGATGGCAGGCGGTACTTTTAGCGTGGCGGCCAACCCGCCAGCGGCGCCTCCGGTCTCTTACGGCGTGGAGGAAGATGTTTTTCATCCCGTGCGGGCAACCCATGGCATGGTGGCGTCAGTGGATGCGCTGGCAACAAAAGTGGGCGTCGATATTCTCAAGCAGGGCGGTAACGCGGTGGATGCAGCGGTCGCCGTCGGCTATGCGCTGGCGGTAACGCATCCGCAGGCGGGTAACCTCGGCGGCGGCGGCTTTATGATGCTGCGCACCAAAGACGGCAAAACGACGGCCATCGACTTCCGCGAGATGGCGCCTTCCCAGGCGTCCCGCGATATGTTCCTCGACGACCAGGGTAACCCTGACAGCAAAAAATCCCTGACCTCGCATCTCGCCTCCGGCACGCCGGGTACCGTCGCGGGCTTCTCGCTGGCGCTGGAAAAATACGGCACGATGCCGCTGAACAAGGTGGTGCAGCCAGCCATCAAGCTGGCGCGCGACGGCTTTGTGGTAAACGATGCGCTGGCGGACGATCTCAAGACCTACGGCAGCGAAGTGATTCCGAATCACGAAAACAGCAAGGCCATCTTCTGGAAAGACGGTGAGCCGCTGAAGAAGGGCGACAGGCTGGTGCAGAAGAACCTCGCCAAAAGCCTGGAGCTAATTGCGGAGCACGGTCCGGACGCCTTCTACAAAGGGGCGATTGCCGACCAGATTGCGGAAGAGATGCAGAAGAACGGTGGGCTTATCACCAAAGCGGATCTGGCGGAATACAAGGCGGTGGAGCGCGAGCCAATTAGCGGCACCTATCGCGGCTACGAGGTCTTCTCCATGCCGCCGCCGTCCTCCGGCGGGATCCACATCGTGCAGATCCTCAATATTCTTGAAAACTTCGATATGCACAAGTTCGGCTTCGGCAGCGCGGACGCCATGCAGGTGATGGCGGAAGCGGAAAAACGCGCCTACGCCGACCGTTCGGAATATCTCGGCGATCCGGATTTCGTGAAGGTGCCGTGGCAGGCGCTGACCAACAAGGCGTATGCCAAATCCATTGCCGATCAGATCGACATCAACAAGGCCAAACCGTCGAGCGAGATCCGCCCCGGCAAGCTGGCGCCGTATGAAAGCAACCAGACCACCCACTTCTCGGTGGTGGATAAAGACGGTAATGCGGTGGCGGTGACCTATACGCTGAATACCACCTTCGGCACCGGGATTGTGGCGGGCAACAGCGGCATTCTGCTGAACAACGAGATGGATGACTTCTCCGCCAAGCCGGGCGTGCCAAACGTCTACGGGCTGGTTGGCGGCGATGCGAATGCGGTCGGGCCGAAGAAGCGTCCGCTGTCGTCCATGTCGCCCACCATTGTCGTGAAAGACGGGAAAACCTGGCTGGTGACCGGCAGCCCTGGCGGCAGCCGTATTATCACCACCGTACTGCAAATGGTAGTGAACAGCATCGACTTTGGGATGAACGTCGCCGAAGCGACCAACGCCCCGCGTTTCCATCACCAGTGGCTGCCGGATGAACTGCGCGTCGAAAAGGGCTTTAGCCCGGATACCATCAAGCTGCTGGAACAGCGCGGTCAAAAAGTGGCGGTGAAGGAGGCGATGGGCAGCACCCAGAGCATTATGGTCGGGCCGGACGGGGCGCTGTTTGGCGCGTCGGACCCGCGTTCGGTGGATGATTTGTCGGCAGGGTATTGATATGTTGCCGGGTGGCGGCTTCGCCTTACCCGGCCTACGTGTTTCATTCCCTCTCCCTGGGGAGAGGGTTAGGGTGAGGGCAACAAACTACTTCATTCTCGCCATATAATACGCATCCACATACTCGCCGTTGCGCAGGGCATAGCGTTTGCCGGTGCCTTCAATTTCGAACCCGTGTTTTTTGTACACCGCAATCGCCGGTTCGTTATCGACAAACACCGTCAGCTCAATGCGGTCAACGCGCAGCCAGTTATCGCACATATCAATCATGGTGCGCATTAGCGCGCTGGCGACGCCCCGGTTTTGCCACTGCGCGCCGACACAAATCCCAAAATCAGCCACATGGCTGCGGCGCGGGCGTTGCGCGACGACGATGCACAGATGGCCGGCGACATGACCGTCTATGCAGGCGACGAGCTGCTTGATGCCGGGCTGGTCGGATAGCCGTTCTTGCCACATTTGCTCAGAGGGATGAGGAACCTGTAGCGTGTCGTGGTACACCTCCGGCTGGGCGTGGATCTGACGAATGGCGTCATAATCTTTCGGTTCCGCATGGCGTATCACTATCTCACTCATTCCTTGTTCCTCAGTCAGTTAAATGTCCCTTCCAACATCAATGACTTTAAAATTTGAGTCAACCGCTATTTTTTGCAAAAAGTATTGGACAAGTGCGAATGAGAATGATTATTATTGCTCTGCGTTCAGGAAGAACCCTACGGGAACCTGAAAGCACGACATTGCTCACATTGCTTCCAGTATTACTTTAGCCAGCTTTTAGCTGGCTTTTTTTTTGTTATGGTTAGACTCAGTAACCTTCCAAAAGGACTGAGCCATGACACTACATTGCGCATTTATTGGATTTGGTAAAAGTACGACCCGCTACCACCTGCCGTATGTTCTCAACCGTAAAGACAGCTGGCACGTGGCCCATATCTACCGCCGCCGCGCGAAGCCGGAAGAGCAATCCCCGCAGTATTCTCATATCCATTTCACCAGCGATCTGGATGAAGTGCTTAACGACCCGCAGGTCAAACTGGTTGTCGTCTGCACGCACGCCGACAGCCACTTCGACTACGCGAAACGCGCGCTCGAAGCGGGCAAAAACGTGCTGGTGGAAAAGCCGTTCACCCCAACTATCGCCGAAGCGAAGGAACTGTTCACGCTGGCGAAAAGTAAAGGCCTGACCGTTACGCCGTACCAGAACCGTCGCTTTGACAGCTGCTTCCTGACGGCGAAAAAGGCGATTGAAAGCGGCAATCTGGGCGACATCGTGGAAATCGAAAGCCACTTCGATTACTACCGTCCGGTAGCGGAAACTCAGCCCGGGCTGCCGCACGACGGCTCGTTCTATGGTCTGGGCGTGCACACTATGGACCAGATCATCTCCCTGTTTGGCCGACCGGACCACGTGGCGTATGACATCCGCAGCCTGCGTAATAAAGCCAACCCGGACGACACCTTTGAAGCGCAGCTGTTCTACGGCGACCTGAAAGCCATCGTCAAAACCAGCCATCTGGTGAAAATCGACTATCCAAAATTTATCGTTCACGGTACCAAAGGATCGTTCATTAAGTACGGCATCGACCAGCAGGAGACCAGCCTGAAGGCCAACATCATGCCGGGCGAGCCGGGCTTTGCGGCGGATGATTCCGTGGGCATTTTGGAGTACGTAAACGATGAGGGCGTGACGGTCAGGGAAGAGATGAAACCGGAAATTGGCGACTATGGCCGCGTCTACGATGCGCTGTATGAAACCCTCACAGCCGGCGCGCCAAATTACGTCAAGGAATCTGACGTTCTGACCAACCTGGAAATCCTCGAACGGGCCTTCGAGCAGGCTTCTCCTGCCACGATAACCCTCGCGAAATAAGCAAAAACGGCTCCTCTGCGCTTGTTCATAATTTTTGAACAGAGGAGTCAATTTTCACCCTCTATGATCCCAGGCGGTTTGCGTCCACACTTACTCCATCGAAACGAACTGAGGGTGAAACAATGATCTACTTACGCAAAGCAAACGAACGTGGTCACGCGAATCATGGCTGGCTGGACTCATGGCATTCATTCTCGTTTGCCGACTACTACGACCCAAACTTCATGGGCTTCTCCGCACTGCGCGTGATTAACGACGACGTAATTGATGCAGGCCAGGGCTTCGGTACCCACCCGCACAAAGACATGGAAATTCTGACCTACGTGCTGGAAGGGGCGGTTGAGCACCAGGACAGTATGGGTAACAAAGAGCAGGTTCCGGCGGGCGAGTTCCAGATTATGAGCGCGGGTACCGGGGTGCGTCACTCCGAGTACAACCCAAGCAAAACGGAAAAACTGCACCTGTATCAAATCTGGATTATTCCAGAAGAGACCGGCATCACGCCGCGCTACGAGCAGCGCCGCTTCGACGCGAAGCAGGGCAAACAGCTGGTGCTCTCCCCGGATGCGCGTGAAGGTTCCCTGAAGGTGCATCAGGATATGGAGCTGTACCGCTGGGCGCTGGCGAAAGACGAACAGTCTGTCCATCAGATTGCCGCCAACCGCCGCGTCTGGATCCAGGTGGTGAAAGGTGAAGTGTCCATCAACGGCACCAAAGCAACCACCGCCGATGGCCTGGCCATCTGGGATGAGCAGGCGCTCTCCGTGCACGCCGACAGCGAAAGTGAAATCCTGCTGTTTGACCTGCCGCCGGTATAAATAATTACTCAACCTTCCCTTTAAACGGGGAAGGTTGAGCTTTGTCCGTGATAAACTGAGCAAATCTCTCACTTCAAGATTTCTCAGGACGATGAAAAAGAAACGCCCCGTACTTCAGGATGTCGCCGATCGCGTCGGTGTGACCAAAATGACGGTCAGCCGTTTTTTACGTAACCCGGAGCAGGTTTCCGTGGCGTTACGTGGCAAGATTGCCGCTGCCCTTGATGAACTGGGTTATATCCCCAACCGCGCACCCGATATTCTCTCCAATGCGACAAGCCGTGCGGTGGGCGTCCTGCTTCCTTCCCTGACCAACCAGGTTTTCGCCGAAGTATTACGAGGAATCGAAAGCGTTACCGATGCTTTTGGCTATCAGACCATGCTCGCCCACTACGGGTACAAGCCGGAACTGGAAGAGGAACGTCTTGAATCGATGCTTTCCTGGAACATCGACGGCCTGATTTTAACCGAACGTACCCACACTGCCCGCACGCTCAAAATGATCGAAGTGGCCGGTATCCCGGTGGTGGAGCTGATGGACAGCCAGTCGCCGTGCCTCGATATCGCCGTTGGGTTCGATAACTTCGAAGCGGCGCGCCAGATGACGGCGGCCATCATCGCCCGTGGGCATCGTCATATCGCCTATCTGGGTGCGCGTCTTGATGAACGTACTATCATCAAACAGAAGGGATACGAGCAGGCGATGCTCGACGCGAACTTAACCCCCTACAGCGTGATGGTGGAGCAGTCCTCTTCCTATACGTCGGGTATTGAGCTGATGCGTCAGGCACGACGCGAGTATCCGCAACTGGACGGTATTTTCTGCACCAACGATGACCTTGCGGTCGGCGCGGCGTTTGAGTGTCAGCGTCTGGGGCTTAAGATCCCGGACGATATGGCGATTGCCGGTTTCCACGGCCATGACATCGGCCAGGTGATGGAGCCGCGTCTGGCGAGCGTCCTGACCCCGCGTGAACGTATGGGCCGCATTGGCGCAGAACGCCTGCTGGCGCGCATTCGTGGCGAGACGGTTACCCCAAAAATGTTAGATTTAGGTTTCACCTTGTCACCGGGTGGATCTATTTGAACTGACAAATTTGAAGTAGCTCACACTTATTCACTTCGCGCACGTTTGGATATTGCTTCTCTTTTGCCCCGGCAGGACAATGTTACCGATAACTGTTACCCGTAACAATTGACTGAGGGACACCCTTTGAGCACGACTAATCACGATCACCACGTCTACGTCCTGATGGGCGTTTCCGGTAGCGGGAAATCAGCCGTAGCCAGCGAAGTGGCGCATCAACTCCAGGCTGCGTTCCTTGATGGCGACTTCCTCCATCCGCGCAGCAACATCATGAAAATGGCCTCCGGCGAGCCGCTGAACGACGACGACCGCAAACCGTGGTTGCAGGCGCTGAATGACGCCGCGTTCGCTATGCAGCGCACTAACAAAGTCTCCCTGATCGTCTGCTCTGCGCTGAAAAAAACCTATCGCGACCTGCTGCGCGACGGCAACCCGAACCTCTCTTTCATCTACCTGAAAGGGGATTTCGAGGTGATTGAAAGCCGTCTGAAGGCGCGTAAAGGTCACTTCTTCAAAACCCAGATGCTGGTGACGCAGTTCGAAGCGCTGCAGGAGCCGGGTGAAGATGAGAAAGACGTCTTAGTGGTTGATATCGATCAGTCACTGGAAGGTGTTGTTGCCAGCACCATCGAGGTCATTAATAAAAGGCAGTAAGTTTTGAGTACATTAACGCTAGTTTTGACAGCAGTGGGTTCCGTATTGCTGCTGCTGTTTTTAGTGATGAAGGCGCGTATGCACGCTTTTGTTGCTTTGATGGTGGTTTCTATAGGTGCAGGTCTCTTTTCCGGTATGCCGCTCGACAAGATCGCCGCGACGATGGAAAAAGGGATGGGCGGTACGCTGGGCTTCCTGGCGATTGTGGTGGCCCTTGGCGCGATGTTTGGCAAGATTTTGCACGAGACGGGCGCGGTCGACCAGATTGCCGTCAAGATGCTGAAATCCTTCGGCCACAGCCGTGCGCACTACGCGATTGGCCTGGCTGGTCTGATTTGCGCGCTGCCGCTGTTCTTCGAAGTGGCCGTTGTGCTGCTGATAAGCGTCGCGTTCTCCATGGCGCGCCATACCGGCACTAACCTCGTGAAGCTGGTTATTCCGCTGTTTGCGGGCGTGGCGGCGGCCGCAGCGTTTCTGCTGCCTGGGCCTGCGCCGATGCTGCTGGCGTCTCAGATGCACGCTGACTTTGGCTGGATGATCCTGATCGGCCTGTGCGCGGCAATCCCGGGGATGATTATTGCCGGTCCGCTGTGGGGCAACTTCATCAGCCGCTACGTTGAGCTGCACATTCCGGATGACGTCACCGAGCCGCACCTGGGCGAGGGCAAAATGCCGTCCTTCGGCTTCAGCCTGTCGCTGATCCTGCTCCCGCTGGTTCTCGTGGGTCTGAAAACCATCGCCGCGCGCTTTGTGCCGGTGGGTTCCAGCGCCTACGAATGGTTCGAGTTCATCGGCCACCCGTTCACGGCGATCCTGGTGGCCTGTCTGGTGGCGATTTACGGCCTGGCGATGCGTCAGGGGATGCCAAAAGACCGGGTGATGGAGATCTGCGGTGCCGCGCTGCAGCCTGCGGGGATTATCCTGCTGGTGATCGGTGCCGGTGGCGTGTTCAAGCAGGTGCTGGTGGATTCCGGAGTGGGTCCGGCTCTGGGCGAAGCGCTGACCGGGATGGGCCTGCCGATTGCGGTAACCTGTTTCGTACTGGCCGCGGCGGTGCGTATCATCCAGGGTTCCGCAACCGTGGCGTGTTTAACCGCCGTGGGTCTGGTGATGCCGGTGATTGAACAGCTGAACTACTCTGGTGCGCAGATGGCCGCGCTGTCTATCTGTATCGCGGGCGGTTCGATTGTGGTCTCTCACGTTAACGACGCGGGCTTCTGGCTGTTCGGTAAATTTACCGGCGCCACCGAAGCGCAAACCCTGAAAACCTGGACGCTGATGGAAACCATCCTCGGCACGACGGGTGCGATTGTCGGGATGATTGCCTTTACGCTGCTGAGCTGAATGCGATGATGTAACAAGGCTCAAAAATAAGGCCCGGTAGCGTTAACGCTTACCGGGCCTTTATATTATGCAGAACGCCAGGCCGGGTCAGGTGAAGCCACCACCCGGCTTTTTCACATCACTCGCCCTGCGTCGCGCTCTCAATCGTTAAACGCACGTCCGAAGTGATCAGCTCTGCCAGCATCTGGTACACCTTCAGCGTCTCTTCCGGCTCGGCATCGCCCGTATCGCTAATGAAGCCTTCGTCACGCAGCGTCAGCACCAGAGAGCTGAAGACCGCTTTGTCGAAGAATTCAGGGGCGTTAATGCCGTGCAGAACGGACAAGCGCTGTGCCAGCGTCCGGCTCTCTTTTTCCAGCGTACCGCGGTTGATAGACGGGTTCGCACTCAGCAGCCAGAACGTTATGGCGTAGCGCTGCAGCGTTTCGCGCGCGCCGGCCGCCAGCAGTTGCAGGGTGCGGGAGCGTGACGGATTGATGTGCAGCTCGTCGTTTGAGACGGTAATCAGCCCCTGACGACGCAGCTCTTCCGTCAGTTTATCCAGTTCGCCCGCCAGCTCATCTTTGCTCCAGCGCAGGAACAGCTCCGCTTTCAGCATCGGGTAGAGCGTATCAACGTGACGCAAGAGTTCCTGACGCGAGATACGGCGATGCTGGGTGATGATGGCCGCCATGAGCGACGGCAGCATCAGCATATGGGTGATGTTGTTGCGGTAGTACGTCATCAGCACTGCCTGCTCGCGCGGCAGAATGATGATGTCGCCGATCGTGTCCTTTTCGACTTCAAACTTGTTCATCTGCAACGCGTGATCGATAAGCTCACTGGCGGTAGCAGAAGGCACAGTTGAATCAACGGAATACGGTACGTTGCGCATCATGTCCAGATAGCAATCCAGCTGCTCCGTGAGCTGTTCGCGGGTCAGCGAGCGCTGACGCGAAGCCAGAAGCGCCGTACAGCACAGGTTCATGGCGTTAGCCGCACCGGCGTTGTTAATGCGCACCATCAGCTCGGACGCGATGCCGTTAACCGTTGGCGTCAGCCAGGCTGGACGAATCGCTTCGATAGGATCGATAGATTCGCGCCACTCGGGAACGTGATGGTTCAGGTACGTCATCAGCGGCATCGGCTCGCCAAAGTTCACATAGCCCTGACCGAGATTGCGTAGCTTGCTTAAGCCGCGCAGCATCTGCGGCAGGCTCTCTTTCTCTTTGGTCGCACCGCGCAGCTCTTTGGCGTACGTGCCCACTTCCATCACGTGCTCATAGCCAATGTAGATTGGCACCAGCGTGATTGGACGGGTTCCTCCGCGCAGCATCGCCTGAATGGTCATCGACAGCGTGCCGGTCTTCGGATCGAGCAGGCGTCCGGTACGGGAACGACCGCCCTCCACGAAGTACTCGACGGAATAGCCGCGGCTGAACAGCTCGCCCAGATACTCGCGGAACACGGTGGAGTAGAGCTTGTTGCCCTTGAAGGTACGACGGATAAAGAAGGCGCCCAGGCGGCGGAAAATCGGACCTGCTGGCCAGAAATTCAGGTTGATACCGGCTGCAATGTGCGGCGGTACCAGCCCCTGATGATAGAGCACGTAGGAAAGAAGCAGGTAGTCCATGTGGCTGCGGTGGCAGGGAACATAGACGATCTCATGGCCATCATGCGCCAGCTGACGTACACGCTCGGCGTTATGAACGTTGATGCCCTGGTAGAGACGGTTCCAGGTAAAGCCGAGAATGCGATCGGACAGGCGGATCATCTCGTAAGAGAAGTTCGCTGCAATCTCTTCCATCAGCGCAATGGCGTTCTGCTGGGCTTTCTCATGCGATATTTTCTTGCTGCGCGCTTCGTCTTCGACGGCGCGGGCAATCGCTTTGGAGGCCAGCAGCTTGTTGAACAGATCCTGACGCGCCGGGAGACGCGGCCCTACGGCAGCCAGGCGCTGGCGGGCGAAGTGCATACGCGCCACGCGCGCCAGTTTCTGCGCGATGATCTTGTCGGTGCCGTGCTCGTCCGCCATTCGACGCAGCGAAACGGAAGGGGAGAAACGCACAAAGCTGTCGCGTCCCAGCCAGGAGACCGCGAAGAACTTCTGGATGCCGTTAAGCATGCGCAGCGGCGGGTTCTCTTCACCTTTTTCACGGCCCGGGCGACGACCAAACATCACCGATACCGGCACCATCTGCACATCCAGATCGGGGTTACTGCGGTGCAGGTCGAGATAGTCATGGAACAGCTTGATGGACTCTTCTTTTGGCGTGTAGTAGGTAAACACGCGCGGTCCACCGTGAATGAACACGTAGCGCGGCAGCAGCGTACCGTCAACTTCAAGCGGTTCAAGCGGGTCAGGTAAGTCATGCGCCAGACACTGGGCGCGAAGCGTCAGTAAGTCTGCCTTCGAGTTATAAGGCAAAACGTACATAATAGGACGCGACGTATCGAGCCCCAATTCCAGCGCGGGTTCTGCTGGGATAGACTTGCTTTTTACCAGGATGCTTAATGGTAAATTAAGTAATTTGTAGTAAATTCGTGGCCAGCCGGACATAAACGATGTAAAGCCTCTGGTTAATAATGCAATTGCGGCGCAAGGATAACAGAAAGCGCGCAAAATTTCTGTTGTTACCCGTCATACTTCAGGCTGTAGCGAAACGCGCTACAGTTCCTGTTACTGACGCTTTTTTTCATAAAAGGTTCTTTTAATGGCCAATAATACCACTGGGTTAACGCGTATCATCAAAGCCGCCGGCTATTCATGGAAAGGGTTCCGTGCCGCGTGGATCAACGAAGCCGCCTTTCGCCAGGAGGGCGTCGCCGCTATCATCGCGGTGATCATCGCCTGTTTCCTTGATGTTGATGCTATTACCCGCGTACTTCTTATCGGTTCCGTGCTTCTGGTGATGATAGTGGAAATTCTTAATAGCGCTATTGAAGCCGTTGTTGATCGCATTGGTTCAGATTTCCACGAGCTTTCTGGCCGCGCAAAAGACATGGGCTCTGCTGCCGTGTTGCTGGCGATTATCACTGCCGTAATCACCTGGGTCACGCTGCTTTGGTCACATTTCCGATGAGCCTCGAGGAATAATTAAGTCCCTGGTTTTTTGTGCAGTTTTTGGTTCCAAAATCGCCTTTGACTGTATATACTCACAGCATAACTGTATATACACCCAGGGGGCGGAATGAAAGCGTTAACGACCAGGCAGCAAGAGGTGTTTGATCTCATCCGGGATCATATCGGCCAGACGGGTATGCCACCCACGCGTGCGGAAATCGCGCAGCGTCTGGGCTTCCGTTCTCCGAATGCTGCCGAAGAACACCTGAAAGCGCTGGCGCGTAAGGGCGTAATTGAGATTGTTTCAGGCGCGTCACGTGGTATCCGCCTGCTGGTGGAAGAAGAGACGGGCATTCCGCTGGTGGGGCGTGTTGCTGCCGGTGAGCCTTTACTGGCACAGCAGCATATTGAAGGCCACTACCAGGTCGATCCGGCTATGTTCAAACCGAGCGCTGATTTCCTGCTGCGCGTCAGCGGTATGTCGATGAAAGACATCGGTATTCTTGACGGCGATCTGCTTGCGGTGCATAAAACGCAGGATGTGCGTAACGGCCAGGTGGTTGTCGCGCGCATTGATGATGAAGTCACCGTCAAGCGTCTGAAAAAACAGGGGAACACCGTTCAGCTACTGCCTGAAAACAATGAGTTCTCCCCGATTGTGGTCGATCTCCGCGAACACAACTTCTCTATCGAAGGACTGGCGGTTGGGGTCATTCGCAACGGCGAATGGCTGTAACCTCTTCCTGACAGGCTATGGCGCCGCTGTAGCCTGCTTCATTCTCGACTCCCGGTATTTTTCATGTCACTGCTGACGGCATCCGATAAGGCATTGTGGCGTCTTGCTCTGCCGATGATTTTCTCCAATATTACCGTGCCCTTGCTGGGTCTGGTCGATACTGCCGTTATTGGTCACCTTGATTCGCCTGTTTATCTTGGCGGCGTGGCGATTGGCGCGACGGCAACCAGCTTCCTGTTTATGCTGCTGCTCTTTTTGCGTATGAGCACTACCGGGCTTACGGCACAGGCTTATGGTGCAAAAGATCCGCTGCGTCTGGCGCGCGCGCTGGTGCAGCCGCTGATCCTTGCGCTTGGCGCGGGGGCGTTAATCGTTTTATTACGTGCGCCTCTTATCGACCTTGCGCTCCACGTTGTTGGCGGCAGCGAGGCGGTACTGGCGCAGGCGCGACGTTTCCTTGAAATCCGCTGGCTCAGCGCGCCCGCCTCGCTGGCAAACCTGGTTCTGCTGGGGTGGCTACTGGGCGTTCAGTACGCCCGCGCACCGGTCATTTTGTTGGTGGTGGGCAACCTTCTCAACATTGTGCTGGATGTCTGGCTGGTAATGGGCCTGCATATGAACGTGCAGGGCGCGGCGCTGGCAACGGCGATTGCCGAGTACGGAACCTTTATTATTGGCCTGTGGATGGTCTGGCGCGTGCTGGCGATGCGCGGCATCTCTCTGGCGCTGCTCAAAACCGCATGGCGCGGCAATATCCGTAAGCTGCTGGCGCTCAATCGTGACATCATGCTGCGCTCGCTGCTGCTTCAGCTCTGCTTTGGCGCGCTGACGGTTTTCGGGGCTAGACTGGGGCCAGAAATCGTTGCGGTCAACGCGGTATTGATGACGCTACTGACCTTTACCGCCTACGCGCTGGACGGTTTTGCCTATGCGGTAGAAGCGCATTCCGGGCAGGCGTACGGCGCGCGCGAAAGCGGGCAGCTTCGGGACGTCTGGCGGGCAGCCTGCCGTCAGTCGGGGCTGGTGGCGCTGGCGTTCGGCCTGGTTTACGCCTGCCTGGGTGAGCAGATCGTTGCATTGCTGACGTCTATCCCTGCGCTGCGCGAACTGGCGAGTCACTATCTCATCTGGCAAGTCATCTTACCGGTGGTCGGCGTCTGGTGTTATCTGCTGGACGGCATGTTTATTGGTGCGACGCGCGGAGCGGAAATGCGCAACAGCATGGCTGTCGCGGCGGCAGGGTTTGGCCTGACGCTGCTGACGCTTCCCTGGCTGGGTAATCACGGTTTGTGGCTGGCCCTGGCCGTTTTCCTCTCGCTGCGAGGGATATCGCTGGCTTTTATCTGGCACCGCCACTGGCAAAACAATACCTGGTTCTCTTCACGTCACGATATATCGTGACGGTTAAAGATTCCGAATATGAAATCAACTGCCGAATCCTTAACTACAATAATTATCACGTCCAGCAGAAAAGAACGTAACGGACGTTACGACCCGACGCTTAACTAAGAGGACACGATGATGAATAAAGACGAAATCGGCGGCAACTGGAAGCAGTTCAAAGGTAAAGCGAAAGAAAAGTGGGGTAAGCTGACCGATGACGATATGACCGTCATTGAAGGTAAACGCGATCAGCTTGTCGGTAAAATTCAGGAACGTTACGGCTACGCGAAAGATCAGGCGGAAAACGAAGTCAAAGACTGGGAAACCCGTAACGACTACCGCTGGTAACGCTGAATAACCCACAGGGCGGCTCTAAGCCGCCTTTTCTTTTGCCGTTAACGCGGCTTTTTCTTCACAAGAATTGAGTGGTCGTGCTGACACGCGTCCTGATGACGACAGGCTTCCACTTCCACGCAGGCAGAGCACAGTCCGTGCGCTTCAATCACGTTATGACGCAGGGCAAAACCCATTTTTGCCGCCAGCGTATGCATAATATCTTCCACGCCTTCCGCAGCCTCTTCTTTCACCACGCCGCAGCGGTCACAGATAAACATCGCCGACGTGTGGGTGGGCTGATCGAACAGATGGCACAGCACATAGCTGTTGGTGGATTCAACCTTATGCACGAACCCTTGTTCAAGCAGGAAATCCAGGGCGCGATAGACCGTCGGCGGTTTCGCCTGCGGCTCGCTTTCGCGGAGCAGGTCGAGCAGATCGTAGGCGCTGATAGCACCCTGCTGCAGGCTCATCAGACGTAATACTTCAAGGCGCTGCGGAGTCAGGCGCACATTGCGTTGCGCGCACAGCTTTTCGGCCTGCGCTAACAGCTCTTTTGTGGACTTATCCATGTAGCACCCCGGATGTTATAGGACGGAAAACCCCCACTTTATCATGTTCTGGTAAAAACACCGAGATCCGCCAGTCTGTGCTATACCTGACCCATTACAAACCGGGACATAAACAATGAAAAAACCTGACTGTATTCGGCACTGGCGCGACGTTGAAGGCGCGGATGATTCGACCTATCCAGATAGCGATGAGCTTTTTTCAATCGGCGCCCCGCTGGCTCGCAAGCTCGGGCTCGGGCGCATTGGCATCCATCATGAGCGTTTGCCGCCTGGTCGCAGAACGTCCTATCCGCATGCGGAAAGCGATGAAGAAGAGTTTATTTACGTGCTCGAAGGTTATCCAGAGGCGTGGATTAATGGCTATTTATGGAAGCTTGAACCGGGCGACAGCGTGGGGTTTCCTGCCGGAACCGGTATCTGCCACACCTTTATCAATAACACGGAGGAAGAGGTGCGGTTGCTGGTCGTAGGCGAGGCTAACAAGAAGCACAATCGCATCTACTATCCCCTCAATCCGGTGTATGCCGCTACCCGAGAGGATCGCTGGGTAGACCACCCACCCCAGTTTTTTGGACCGCATGATGGAAAACCTGGGAAAAAATAATTTCCTCTTCTATAAATATTGAGGGCCGTCACAAAATATAACAGGCCGTAAGGGAGTTTTACTTAGGGAAAGAAATAGCGGGTCTTTTACTACTTATTCACAGCAATAGTTCGTTCCTGTTTGGGTGATAACAGACAGGGGTTATTTCATAACAGACTATAACGGGCATACTGTGAAAAAAAATTTTAAATTTTCGGTGGTGAGTATCGCTGTTTCCTTGTTTATGGCAAATCAGGCGGGAGCAGCCAATACCTGGACAGAATCACGGAGTGACGCAATGGGGGGCACTGGCGTTGCCTCCGGGAGCTATGGTAGCGGGGCGTTAATCAACCCCGCACTGCTGGCAAAGGCAAAACCGGACGATGATGTGACGGTCATTTTGCCGTCCGTTGGCGTCCAGGTGACGGATGAGGACAATCTTCAGGACGAGATTGATACCATCAACGACAAAATTAATCACTACAAGGATGTGGTTGATGACCTCACGCCAGGAGACATTATTACCAATCCGTTAGGTTCCATTAATCAATTCCAGGGTGCGGCCAAAGATCTGGCCGATGAGCTGGACTATCTCAAGGGCAAAACCGCACGCGCGACGGCAGGTGCAGGGCTTGCCGTGAGTATCCCTAACGATGTGCTTTCCGTGGCCTTTATGGCGAAAGGCTATGCTCATGGCCGGGTGAGCTCGTCTATCGATCAGCAAGATATTGATTATCTGCGCGGTATTCAACGAAGCAAAGTGGTGGCTGCTGGTGTTGCCCTGGACGCTGCGCTGAACGGCACGGATCAGATCACTAAAAACCTCAACTCAACGGCGTCTGGCCGGGCGGCGATTGTGTCCGACTATGGTGTTGCCGTTGCCCGTCAGTTTGACCTCGGCGGCGTCCCGGTTTCCGTAGGGGTTACGCCAAAGCTGCAAAAAACCTGGGTCTATAACTACACCACCTCAATCTACGATTACGACAGTAACAAGTGGAATGACAGCCGCTACCGTACGGATGACACTGGCTTCAACGTCGATGCCGGTATTGCGGCTGATTTCGGCGAACACTGGACCGTTGGCGTGAGCGGCCAAAACCTGATGTCGCGCGATATCGACACCAAAGATATCCGTATCCGCAACGGCCGTACGGGAGAAGTGGTGAGCTATAAAGATACCTACCAGATCCGTCCGCTGGTTACCGCCGGTGCCGCCTGGCACAACGATCTGGTGACCCTGACCGCCGATGGCGATTTGACGGAAACCAAAGGCTTCAAGAGCGAAGACACGTCGCAGTACGTGGGTGTCGGTGCCGAGGTTACGCCGCTCAGCTGGCTGGCGGTGCGTGCGGGTTATCGCGCGGACGTGAAGGGTAACGACAGCAATGTCTTTACCGGCGGTGTCGGTTTCGCGCCGTTCAGCGCCGTTCATGTTGACCTGATGGGCCTGTACGGTGAAGACGAAACCTGGGGCGCAGGTGCCCAGCTGAGTATGACGTTCTAAAGTCCACCGGAGGCGCTGCGCCTCCGGCTTTTCTTTGTGCTATAGTAGCGCCCCTTTTCCACCAGATGCTTAAAACTTCGCCATGTCGTCAGAATTACAGACCGCTTTCCCTGCACACCGTTTCTCCATTGCGCCGATGCTCGACTGGACGGACAGACACTGCCGTTATTTCCTGCGCCAGCTCTCCCGCCATACGCTGCTGTACACCGAAATGGTGACCACGGGTGCAATCATTCACGGGAAGGGTGACTATCTGGCCTATAGCGAAGAAGAGCATCCGGTTGCCCTGCAGCTGGGCGGCAGCGATCCGGCCGCGCTGGCGCAGTGCGCGAAGCTGGCAGAAGCGTGCGGCTACGACGAGATCAACCTTAACGTTGGCTGCCCGTCCGACCGCGTGCAAAACGGCATGTTTGGCGCATGTTTGATGGGGAACGCGCAGCTGGTGGCGGACTGTATCAAGGCGATGCGCGATGTGGTCTCCATTCCGGTTACGGTCAAAACTCGTATCGGCATTGACGACCAGGACAGCTACGAATTCCTGTGCGAATTCATCAATACGGTATCGGGGAAAGGCGAGTGCGAGATGTTCATCATCCACGCGCGAAAAGCCTGGCTCTCCGGCCTCAGCCCGAAAGAGAACCGTGAGATCCCGCCGCTGGACTACCCGCGCGTGTATCAGCTTAAGCGTGACTTCCCGCATCTGACGATGTCCATTAACGGCGGCATCAAGTCGCTGGAAGAGGCCAAAGCGCATCTGGAACATATGGATGGCGTGATGGTCGGCCGCGAGGCGTATCAGAACCCGGGCATTCTGGCGACGGTCGATCGCGAAATCTTTGGCATCGAAGGCGCGGACACCGATCCGGTTGCCGTCGTGCGTGCCATGTACCCCTACATTGAGCGCGAGCTGAGCAATGGCACCTATCTCGGCCATATCACCCGCCATATGCTTGGCCTGTTCCAGGGTATTCCGGGCGCGCGTCAGTGGCGTCGCTACCTGAGCGAGAATGCGCATAAAGCCGGAGCTGATATCGAGGTGCTGGAACATGCGCTGCGACTGGTGGCAGACAAGCGATAACTTTCGCTAAAAGTTCGTCAAATTCACCACGCCCTGCGAACGCTCGCGGGGCGTTTTGCTTTTATAACAACAGCTTAATACTGGCATGATTCTTGTAATGCCTACTGCATTACTCGGGAACTCGTGGGAGAGCACCATGCTGGAACTACTTTTTGTGATTGGATTTTTTGTCATGCTGTTAGCGACAGGCGTTTCGCTGCTTGGCATTCTGGCGGCTATCGTGGTGGCGACGGTGGTCATGTTTATTGGTGGATTGTTTGCCCTGACGATCAAACTGTTGCCGTGGCTACTGCTGGCCATTGCGGTCGTGTGGGCGATTCGGGCGATTAAAGCGCCAAAAGTGCCCAGTTATCAGCGCAATAACCGCTTCCGTTACTAAGGTATTGAGGGGTTCGTCACATACTTGTAACTTTTCCGGCGGCAGGGCTTAGAACAGAATAGGATTTACTTATCGAATCTGTCACTATGACTGCCGCTAAAGAATTCATCGAGCTGTACCCTACATACAGCCGAACTAAAAAAAGAAAGGGCTTCCCACGGGAAGCCCAATTTCTTTTTGGGGCTCAGGGAATCAACAAACTCGACCCCTGCGTCGCCCGACTCTCCAGCACCTCATGCGCGCGCTGCGCATCGGTCAGCGCGAATTTCTGCGCCTCTGCCACGTCCACTTTGATGACGCCGCTGGCGATCAGCGAGAACAGCTCGTTGCTGGCTTCCTCAAGTTCTTCCCGGTTGGTGATGTAACCCTGCAAAGAAGGGCGCGTCACGTACAGAGACCCTTTCTGGTTCAGGATGCCCAGGTTAACGCCGGTCACCGCGCCTGACGCATTCCCGAAGCTTACCATCAGACCACGACGCTGCAGGCAGTCCAGCGACGCTTCCCACGTGTCTTTCCCCACCGAGTCATACACCACGCGCACTTTTTTGCCGCTGGTGATCTCCTTCAGCCGCTCAACAATGCTCTCCTCGCGGTAGTTAATCACCTGCCAGGCGCCCGCCTGCAGCGCGCGCTGCGCTTTTTGTGCATTTCCGACCGTGCCGATCAGCTTCGCGCCCAGTGCTTTTGCCCACTGACAGGCGATGAGCCCGACGCCACCCGCTGCGGCATGAAACAGGAACTGCTCGTCGGGTTTAATTTCATAGGTTTTGCGCAGCAGGTAGTAAACCGTCAGACCTTTCAGGAACGAGGCTGCCGCCTGCTCAAAGGAGATGGCGTTAGGCAGCAGGGCGGCTTTATCCGCCGGAACGTTGTGGACGGAACTGTAAGCGCCCAGCGCAGACTGCGCGTACACCACGCGGTCGCCCTCTTTAATATGCTTGACCGCGCTGCCCACTTTGACGACGACACCGGCTGCCTCGGTGCCCAGGCCGCTCGGCATTGACGGAGGCGGGTAGAGACCGCCGCGAATATAGGTGTCGATGTAGTTTATGCCGATGGCTTTGTTTTCAACCTGCACTTCGTTTTCGCCAGGCGCGGCAGGGGTGAACTCTACTGCTTTGAGTACTTCTGGACCGCCGTGCTTAGCAAATTCTATTCTTAATGCCATGATTCCTCCGAGGCAGAGTTGTGGTAACCTTTGGGGTCCCTAATATTTAATTAAATATTTATTTAATTATTCAATCTCGGTAACTCCATTCACTATGGCAGGAAACAAACCCTTCAACAAACAGACTGAACCTCGCGAGCGTGATTTCCAGGTCGCAGGGTTAAAAGTCCCGCCGCACTCGATTGAAGCGGAACAGTCGGTGTTGGGCGGTTTAATGCTGGATAACGAACGCTGGGACGACGTCGCCGAGCGCGTCGTGGCGGAAGATTTCTACACCCGCCCTCACCGCCATATCTTTACCGAAATGGCGCGTCTGCAGGAGTCGGGCAGCCCGATAGACCTGATCACGCTCGCGGAATCGCTGGAGCGTCTTGGGCAACTCGACAGCTGCGGCGGGTTTGCCTATCTGGCGGAACTGTCAAAAAACACGCCAAGTGCGGCGAACATCAGCGCTTATGCCGATATCGTGCGCGAACGTGCCGTTGTGCGCGAGATGATCTCGGTGGCGAACGAGATCGCCGAAGCCGGTTTTGATCCGCAGGGTCGCACCAGCGAAGACCTGCTCGACCTTGCTGAGTCCCGCGTCTTTAAAATCGCCGAAAGCCGCGCCAATAAAGACGAAGGCCCAAAAAACATCGCCGATGTCCTCGACGCCACCGTGGCCCGTATCGAGCAGCTGTTCCAGCAGCCGCACGATGGCGTCACCGGCGTGAACACAGGCTATGACGATTTGAACAAGAAAACCGCCGGCCTGCAGCCGTCGGATTTGATCATCGTCGCTGCGCGTCCGTCGATGGGTAAAACGACATTTGCGATGAACCTCGTCGAAAACGCGGCAATGTTGCAGGATAAGCCGGTGCTTATCTTCAGTCTTGAGATGCCCTCCGAGCAGATTATGATGCGTTCTCTGGCGTCGCTGTCGCGCGTGGATCAGACCCGCATTCGTACCGGCCAGCTCGATGATGAAGACTGGGCGCGCATCTCCGGCACCATGGGCATTCTGCTGGAAAAACGTAACATCTATATTGATGACTCCTCCGGCCTGACGCCGACGGAGGTTCGTTCCCGCGCGCGCCGTATCGCCCGTGAACACGGCGGCATCGGTCTTATCATGATCGACTACTTACAGCTGATGCGCGTCCCGTCGCTCTCCGACAACCGTACGCTGGAAATTGCGGAGATTTCCCGCTCGCTCAAGGCGTTAGCCAAAGAGCTGCACGTTCCGGTCGTTGCGCTGTCGCAGCTGAACCGCTCCCTGGAACAACGTGCCGACAAGCGCCCGGTCAACTCTGACCTGCGTGAGTCCGGCTCCATCGAGCAGGATGCCGACTTAATCATGTTCATCTACCGTGATGAGGTTTATCACGAGAACAGCGACCTGAAAGGGATCGCCGAAATTATTATTGGTAAACAACGTAACGGCCCGATCGGGACGGTGCGCCTGACCTTTAACGGACAGTGGTCGCGTTTCGACAACTATGCCGGTCCTCAATATGATGATGAGTAATTTCTAAGGAATTCAAATGCAAGCGGCAACTGTTGTTATTAACCGCCGCGCTCTGCGACACAACCTGCAACGTCTGCGTGAACTGGCGCCCGCCAGCAAGCTCGTTGCAGTCGTGAAAGCGAACGCTTACGGACACGGTCTTCTGGAGACCGCGCGAACGCTCCCCGATGCCGACGCCTTTGGCGTCGCCCGTCTTGAAGAAGCCCTCCGCCTGCGCGCGGGCGGCATTACCCAACCCATTCTGCTCCTCGAAGGCTTTTTCGAAGCCACAGATTTGCCGACTATTGCTGACCAGCATCTTCACACGGCAGTGCATAACGAAGAGCAGCTCGCCGCACTCGAAACCGCCGAGCTGAGCGAGCCGGTGACCGTATGGATGAAGCTCGACACGGGCATGCACCGTCTGGGCGTGCGTCCGGAGAGCGCGGAAGCGTTTTATCAGCGTTTATGCCGGTGCAAAAACGTGCGCCAGCCGGTGAATATTGTTAGCCACTTCGCCCGCGCCGATGAACCCGAGTGCGGTGCGACCGAGCGGCAGCTGGATATCTTTAATACCTTTTGCGAAGGCAAGCCGGGGATGCGCTCGATTGCGGCATCCGGCGGTATTCTACTGTGGCCGCAGTCGCATTTCGACTGGGCGCGACCGGGCATCATTCTCTACGGCGTGTCGCCGCTGGAGAACAAACCCTGGGGGCCGGACTTTGGCTTCCAGCCGGTCATGTCGCTGGTCTCTAACCTGATTGCCGTGCGTGACCATAAAGCGGGTGAGCCGGTGGGCTACGGCGGAACCTGGACCAGCGAGCGTGATACCCGTCTCGGCGTGGTGGCGATGGGCTATGGTGACGGATATCCGCGTGCTGCACCGTCGGGTACGCCGGTTCTGGTCAACGGTCGCGAGGTGAAGATTGTTGGCCGCGTGGCGATGGACATGATTTGTGTCGATCTGGGGCCTGAAGCCCAGGATAAGCCAGGCGACGATGTGGTGATGTGGGGTGAAGGCCTGCCCGTTGAACGCATTGCTGAAATCACGGAAGTAAGTGCTTACGAACTTATCACGCGCCTGACGTCAAGGGTGGCGATGAAGTATCTGGATTAATCCTGCGAAAAAGAGTGACTCCAGTGGAGCCACTCTTACTGCTTTAAGGGCGCAGCAGCATTACAAAGGTCCCGGCAATAATGGGTTGCCCGTTCGCTCGGTTAATCACCCGCACCGCGTGTTGTCCCTGATGCTCGACAACATCAATGTCCAGGTTTGCATAGTGCTCGACGTGCACCTGGTTGATGTCAGGAGAAGGGATCACATGCACATACCCTGTGCTGGTCCGTTAAATCACTGTTGCATGCCCGACACCGATAATCATGGCGCTATAATCAGCCAGATAGTGTTGAGCCTCCTGCTCTAACGCCTGACGATTAACGTAATCTCCCAGCATTGAAGGCGTGATGATTCGACAGCCTGCGCCTTTCAAATCGGTACGCGCCAGGTTGCGATTAACATCATCTTCATTCGGGGCCTGCGCGGCGAGGCCGGGAAGATGGTGGGCAATCTGAAGAGCATCCCACTGGTTTTCGAGAATATCGTTGCGTGTATAGGTACCGAAATTAGCCAGAACCATCTGCAGGCAATTCGGGAAGCACGAATTCTGGAAAACCATATTTTTGTAATTGAAACCATATTGATTTAACCACGGCATATCTTTCTCCTTTGTTAATTGTGTTTACAGCACAGAAATAATAAGCGGCAGCGTTATCAATGAATATATGCCCTGTGGCAAATGCTATTTTTCGTAGAAAATGATGCAGAACATTATTTGTAAGTTTTACTCCTGCTTCATCTTGATTTTAGTCATGCTGTATATGATGTTTACCCTATGGCAAATGATGTTTTATAAGATCTCAATTAGCGCTCATACTCATTTTTGGAATATGCTGTTATTCATAACCTAAAAGAATAGTACTCAGGTGAGGTTAAATTGAGATGAATATATTGATGATCGATGAATTACCGATCTACATTCATGGTATGAAAAATGAGCTGAAAAGAGTCATGCCAGAATGTACTTTTTCTGCTACCCACAGCTACGAAGATGCAAAAGAAGTGCTCAAGTCAACACCTGTTTCGATTGTGCTGCTTGATGGAGATATGGACTATTCTGGGTTTATTGATGAACTTGACGTTGAATGGCCAACGGTCCCGGTAGTGATGATGTTCCGTAAAGCGTGTGATAGAAACTTTAACCTTTATCAGCACCATAATATACGAGGGGTCGTAACAAAATCACTCTCTGCTGAAAAAATAATGCAGGTTATCAATGTAGTATTATCAGGTGTTATTTGTATTCCTGAGCAGGTCATTATGCATGGAGCTACAGCGAAAGTTAATTCTCCGGTTTTCATGCTCAGCCAGCGCCAAAAAGAAGTATTAAGCTTGTTGGCAAATGGCGGAACAAACAAGCAAATCGGTAGAGAATTGAACATTAGCGCAGGTACCGTTAAAGTCCATCTGGAGTCAATATTTCATCGTCTGCAGGTGAATAATCGTACACAGGCAGCAAAACTATATTTTAAATACATTGATAAATGAATTGTCTTTTTTACACTATTACGTCCTGAGATTATCTATCTAAAAAATGCGTGACAACGATGGCGTTTGTCACGCATTTTATTTTTCGGTGGCTATCTTGCTAAAAAGAAACGAATGATGATCATTAAGGTTCCAGCATCCTGAAGAAACCAGAAAGGAATGCTCGCGCTTAAATTATCATGTCCAGTCAATAAGCTTTCTATATTCAGTCCACTCTGGGCAAATAACCCAAAGGCAATCGCAGCGAATCCTATCTTATAAAGGATAGGTTGCCTTTTTATTCTTTTACTGTAAGCGCAAAAGAGAATCACAAAAGAAATGAAAAGGTCCAGCATGATTGTGATGAATAACATCCACCAGTCTATTACGCTGTTCATGTTAATCCTCTTTATCCGTATTGATCAGGGATGAGTCGGGGAGTGCCTCATTGCGCACCCTTTTTTTGATGACTGAGGCAACATCAAAAATATCCTGCTGTTCGTGGCGGCGAAAAAAGTTAGCCAACCAGACAATAAGACCATTGCTCATCGCCCCTAAAATATAACCTAGCCCCAGTGTGATATCCGGTTGGGTCAGATCAATCTTTAACCATCTTGCGGTAAGACCACCTAACGCGACGGCTGCTCCCATACTGATACCACCAAAGATTATGCCGGCAATGAATTTGCTGTGTTGATGTAAGCGCTGCGGCTGCCAAAAAAAAGAGATGCTTACACCACCGAATAATCCTGCGAGTGCCAGGAGTGAAGAGCTAATTAATGCGGGAGGAATGGAGGCATGCATAGTAATATCCTCATTGATAATAAGACCCTCAAAAGAGGGTCTTATATTTGGTCCTAGTCAGATAGTTACGTCTATTTGACATAATTGATCAGTGCCTGGCCGACACCATTTATGAAATTTTGCTGTTTATAGCTTTGTAGCGTAATATTATCAACTAGATCGTTTGGGATAATGATTTCCATATCGTTACTGTCTTCATTGTTATAACATTTGAAGTAGAAACGATGGCGGGCTAGCGTGGGGATAAGAACGTCGTTATCCGCAACAGGAATTTTCATTCTGCGCAAGGCTTCTTTGAGTTCTTTTAATAATGCCAATTTGTCTTGCGTTGGGGATTTAAACCTCTCATCGTGACATACAATAATACGTGCGGGTGCATGAATGCTCACGATATTAAGGTAGGCCATTCCATTTCCCAACTTGTCGGCGCAATCCGGCATATAGTCAAGCGTCAGAGATTCCGTACTGCTGACATAAAATCCAGACCATTCCTCATCATTTTTTGTTTCGTTAAGATATTTCGTCGAGTCCCAGTCTTTTGCTTTATATTTGCAGGCCTTGTAGCCGAGTACACCTGCAGGAAGGTATTCTGTTTTCAATTCCATCATGCTTCTCCGATGTTAACGTTTGGGTTAGTTGCAGGAGTCCACTTCCACTAAATGTTGATATTTATCGGTGGTGATATACCGCTGAGGTCCGGAGAGGGTATAGATCAGCCGTTTGGCACCACGATAGCCTTTAAAAACATCAATATCGGCGCTAAACCAGGATTGCGATGAGGGGAGTTTAGGACTGATATAGTTATCTCCGCCTATCCATTTATTATTGGTAGGTTTAAGTCCCCAAAGTGTTTCTGTTTCATTACCCGACCAGCCCAGGCGTTTCGCTTCATCACTGGTGATGTAGCGGGACGGCAGTCTTCCGGTTTGTGTGAGACTGCGCAATGTTTTTGCCAGATCATCCACATCATTTATTCGGGCAGTACCCTGTAGAGACAGGAAGGTATTAACGTCCTTAATCTCATTCTCGCAGGTGGGTAATGCTGCATTGGCCTGCATAACGGCCAGCAGAGGTGCAAAGAAAAGCACTTTTTTTAAAGTTACAGATAACGTCATGTTAACCTCCAGATTTAACCAAGAAATAATTTCATTTCGGCGTCACGGCGACGCGTAAGACCAGCCAGTACCCTACCGCCTGCCTTATTCCAGCTTTTGAACTGCAGTGCGGCGCCCTGGATATCGCCTGCGTTGAATTTTTTGAGCAGCGTTGATTTCTTTAAATTGCCCACGCCAAGGTTGAAGGCGAATGAAACCAGCGCGTCGAATTGGTTCTGTGTCGAAGCGCTGTTCAGCAGTTTTTTCACGCCGTCCTCGGTGCGTTTCAGATCTTTGCGCAGCAGATCTTTGGCTTCACCGGTGGTAATTTTGGTGAGCTTTTCCATCTCCTCTTTGAGGATCAAATGGCCGTAGCCGATGGTCCACAAACCTACGGCATCGCGATAACGCTCCAGCTTCAGCCCTTCGAACTGGCAAATAAGCTGAATGCCCTTATCACCTGTACGTTCTGGTTGTTTTTGCATTACGAAGTCTCCTCTGCTTTCGGGCGGGGAATCACCTTGTTGGTGTATTCGTCAATCAAACGCATGACGCTCTCCGGCGGCTCAAGCGCGGTAAATTGCATCTCCACATCGACGTGGCGGCTATCACGCCCGCCTTTGTTATCGCTGGAAGGCGAAAGGCTGACGTGAAAGCGGCCAAATTCGTTTTCACCGGATTGGCGGGAAGGTGCCTGCATGCCTTCCGTGCGGATCGTCAGGTTGACCTTCATCTTTTCCAGCATCAGCCCGCGCGGTGTCGAAAGTGCGACTAAGGGCAGGTCAAAGTAGTGCTTTTCGTCCAGTGCCAGCTGTACCGTGCGTGGAATCAACGAACCGTCTTCTGCGGGCTCGAAAAAAGGATCCAGCGCCTTCATATACTGCTGAGCAATCAGTTCGTTGGCCGCAGTGGCCGCGTATTGCATCCCTCGCGTAATATCTTCAAGCGAGATCGGTACGCCGGGAATATCGGCTGGAGGTGCTGGAGGCGTGTTTTCCTGTACCGGCGGCGTGCCTTCATCCCCTTTGCCCGCCCTGTTTTCCGGCTCTTCATCCTTGCCGCCGCGCAGCCATTTTTTAAAAGACATATTTCGCTCCTGGAAAAAGGGCTACCGGGGTAGCCCCTGCGTTACGGAATCGCACGTATGTCGCGGCGTGGAAGATTATTGCGTGGCGACAGGCTTGGTTTTGGCGTTGGTCAGGTAATCAATCACGCGCTGCAGAGCTTCAGGTGGCTCCTGGCGTTTAATCTGGGTATGGATGGAGTATTTAGCGCGTGTATCGGTCGAACGGGTCTGCTCCGATTTATGGGAGACTTTGCCGGTCATTTTCGCTTTGAATACGCCCCAGCCGACGGACGCTTCCACGGAGGCTTCCGCTTCGGTGCTGCTGGAGCTGGCTTCGCTCTGGCTTACTTCCAGCTCAAAGTCGATGGTGCCGTCCTCGATGCAGATGATGGGGTGGGTGACAGCCGCCAGGAGCGGAATGCTCATCTTACGGGTCACGCTGCCTTTATTGACCCCCTGTTCGTCAACCACGGTTTCGTCGTAGTCGAACTCAATCGCGACAGCTTTGCCGTCTTTAATACAGACGGAGAGCAGGAAGTCGGTATAGGCCTTGCTCGCCTGGACCTGTGCTTTGATCATCGCCTGCAGCGGACCGCCGATCATATGCTCCAGCGGCAGGGCGTTAATAACTGAACCGATAAATTGTGAATCCATGATGTGAACTCCTTGAATCAGTGAATGCGCGGTTGCGCAGGAGCCACATTACGGAAAGCGAGAAGGGGAAAATATTGGGTAAATGGCATGGCGAGAGGACGCAAAAAACCTATGCCGATCGCAGGATAATCTTAAGGGGTGGTGTTGTGTGATATTCCGGTTTATTGTTGAAATCCCTGCCTCATCGAATTCCGGAGAACCATCGCGTGTTTCAGAAAGTTGACGCCTATGCCGGCGACCCTATCCTCTCCTTAATGGAGCGTTTCAAAGAAGATCCTCGCAGCGACAAAGTGAACCTGAGCATCGGTTTGTATTACAACCACGAGGGTTTTATTCCTCAGCTGCAGGCCGTTGCCGAAGCTGAAGCGCGTCTGAACGCTGTTCCGCACGGTGCTTCACTTTATCTGCCGATGGAAGGGTTAAATGCCTATCGCAGCACCATTGCGCCGCTGCTGTTTGGTGCCGATCACGCGGTGCTCGCGCAAAAACGCGTGGCGACCATCCAGACGCTGGGCGGCTCGGGTGCGCTGAAAGTGGGTGCAGACTTCCTGAAAAAATACTTCCCGGATTCAGGCGTGTGGGTGAGTGACCCGACGTGGGAAAACCACGTTGCGATCTTCGAGGGCGCAGGCTTCAAAGTGGCGACCTATCCGTGGTTCGACAGCGAAACTAACGGTGTGCGCGTTGAAGCGCTGCTGGAAAAACTGAACACCCTGCCGGAGCGCAGTATTGTGCTGCTGCATCCATGCTGCCATAACCCAACCGGTGCGGATCTCACCAATGCCCAGTGGGATGCGGTGATTGAGGTACTGAAGGCCCGCAACCTGATCCCGTTCCTCGACATTGCCTACCAGGGCTTTGGCGCGGGCATGGAAGAAGATGCTTACGCCATTCGCGCCGTGGCCAGCGCCGGGCTGCCAGCGCTGGTCAGCAACTCCTTCTCTAAAATCTTCTCCCTGTACGGTGAACGCGTTGGCGGCCTGTCCGTGGTGTGTGAAGACGCCGAAGCGGCAGGTCGCGTGCTCGGCCAGCTTAAGGCGACGGTGCGCCGCATTTACTCCAGCCCGCCGAACTTTGGTGCACAGGTGGTGGCGACGGTCCTCGGTGACGAGCAGCTGAAAGCGTCCTGGCTTGCGGAAGTGGAAGCGATGCGCCAGCGCATTCAGACGATGCGTCAGGAGCTGGTTAACGTCCTGAAAGAGGCCGTGCCGGGACATAATTTCGACTATCTGCTCAAGCAGCGCGGGATGTTCAGCTATACCGGACTGAGTGCGGCACAGGTCGATCGCCTGCGCGAAGAGTTTGGCGTCTACCTGATCGCCAGCGGCCGTATGTGCGTAGCGGGTTTAAATGCCAGCAACGTTCATCGCGTGGCGCAGGCGTTTGCTGCTGTGATGTAAGTACTTACCAACTCGCCCTCTCCCCGTGGGAGAGGGCCGGGGTGAGGGCATCAGGCCGCACAAAAAGGTTGTCCGGCCTTTTGTGATCGTCTTCTTTTTATTCAGCTTCATAAGCAAAAACTCCTTCCCTTCACCTCCCGCTGGGGTTATGGTCGGATAGTTTTTTGACCATCCGCTCAAATTAAAACGATAACAAACTGAATATTCAGGGGAAAATATGCGCAAGATCACACTGGCGCTCAGCGCCGCCTGCTTATTGTTCTCGCTTAATAGCGCCGTCGTCGCGCGAGCTTCTGCCCCGACGCCGCTTTACACCGGCACCACCGCCGCCATTCTCGCCGAGCAGGCGCCCATTCACTGGGTTTCCGTGGCCCAAATCGAAAACAGCCTGATGGGCCGTGCGCCAATGGCCGTAGGTTTTGACATTGACGATACCGTGCTGTTCTCAAGCCCCGGCTTCTGGCGCGGTAAGAAAACGTATTCACCAGACAGCGAAGCGTATCTGAAGAACCCGGAATTCTGGGAAAAAATGAATAACGGCTGGGACGAATTCAGCATCCCGAAAGAGGTTGCCCGTGCGCTTATTGCCATGCACGTGAAGCGCGGTGACAGCATTTATTTTGTGACCGGCCGCAGCCAGACCAAAACGGAAACCGTCTCTAAAACGCTGCAGGATGATTTCCAGATCCCGGCGACCAGCATGAATCCGGTAATTTTTGCCGGTGACAAAGAAGGGCAAAACACCAAAACCCAGTGGCTGGAAAAGAAAAATATCAAAGTATTCTATGGCGATTCGGATAACGACATCACCGCCGCACAGGATGTGGGTGCCAGAGGGATCAGGGTGTTACGTGCCTCTAACTCCACGTATCGGCCGCTGCCAATGGCCGGAAAGTTTGGCGAAGAGGTGATCGTCAATTCGGAGTATTAAGTACCCGGCAGCGGGTTTGACTCTTTTTTAATCAAATCTCGCTGCTGCGGGTTTTACCTTTCGTCTTCTTGCTGCACACTTAGAAAGATTCATCTTTCATCACGGAGCAGCACATGTGGTACCAACAGACCCTGACCTTAAGCGCTAAACCACGCGGATTTCACCTGGTGACGGATGAAGTCATCGGGCAACTCCGCGACCTGTCGCGGGTGAAAACGGGGTTGCTGCATCTGCTGCTTCAGCACACGTCCGCCTCTCTCACGCTTAATGAAAATTGCGATCCCACCGTCCGGTCCGACATGGAGCACCATTTTCTGAAGAGCGTCCCGGACAACGCGCCTTACGAGCATGACTATGAGGGGGCGGATGACATGCCTTCGCATATTAAATCCTCCCTGCTGGGCGTATCGTTGATGCTGCCGGTTCACAACGGGCGGCTGATGTTGGGAACGTGGCAGGGGATCTGGCTGGGAGAGCATCGCATTCACGGTGGTTCGCGTAAAATTATCGCCACGCTACAAGGGGAATAAAGATGACAATTTCGGAGATACTTCAGTACTGCATGAGCAAGCCCGGCGCGGAGCAGAGCGTCCACAGCGACTGGAAAGCCACGCAGATTAAGGTGGGTGATGTGCTGTTTGCGATGGTGAAAGAGGTGGAAGGCCGCCCGGCGGCGTCGCTGAAAACCAGCCCTGAACTGGCGGATTTGCTACGTCAGCAGCATGATGACGTGAGGCCGAGCAAGCACCTCAATAAGGCGCACTGGAGCACCGTCTATCTGGACGGGACGATTCCAGGCTCGCAGATTTATTACCTGGTGGACGCGTCCTATCAGCAGGCGGTTGAGCTGCTGCCGGAAACCACCCGACAGCAGCTCTCCGTGTGACAATTACAGCAACGGTTTAAGGAAGCGCGCGGTGTGCGAGGCTTCGCACTCTGCAACGGTCTCTGGCGTACCGGAGACGAGAATTTCACCGCCGCCGCTGCCGCCTTCCGGGCCGAGATCGACAATCCAGTCCGCGGTTTTAATCACGTCCAGGTTATGTTCGATGACCACGATAGTGTTGCCCTGGTCTCTGAGCTGATGCAGAACCTCGAGCAGCTGCTGGATGTCGGCAAAGTGCAGGCCGGTGGTCGGCTCGTCCAGAATGTAGAGCGTCTGACCGGTACCGCGTTTTGACAGCTCACGCGCCAGCTTCACGCGCTGCGCTTCACCGCCGGACAGCGTGGTTGCGGACTGTCCCAGACGAATGTAGGTCAGGCCCACGTCCATCAGCGTCTGCAGCTTACGCGCCAGCGCAGGGACGGCGTCAAAGAACTCGCGCGCCTCTTCGATGGTCATATCCAGCACTTCGTGGATGGTCTTGCCTTTGTACTTAATCTCCAGCGTTTCACGGTTATAGCGCTTGCCCTTGCACTGGTCGCACGGCACGTAGATATCCGGCAGGAAGTGCATCTCAACCTTGATCACACCGTCGCCCTGGCACGCTTCGCAGCGGCCGCCGCGTACGTTAAAGCTGAAACGTCCTGGCGTATAGCCGCGGGAGCGCGCTTCCGGCACGCCGGCAAACAGTTCACGTACGGGCGTGAATACGCCGGTGTAGGTCGCCGGGTTAGAGCGCGGGGTACGGCCAATCGGGCTCTGGTCAATGTCGATAACCTTATCGAAATGCTCCAGCCCCTGGATGTCGCGGTATGGCGCAGGCTCCGCCAGCGTCGCGCCGTTCAGCGCCGTCTGCGCAATCGGGAACAGCGTATCGTTGATCAGCGTCGATTTACCGGAACCGGACACGCCGGTGATACAGGTAAACAGGCCAACCGGCAGCGTCAGGGTGACGTCTTTCAGGTTGTTGCCGCGCGCGCCGGTCAGCTTCAGCACTTTTTCCGGATCTGCCGCTACGCGCTGTTTCGGCACTTCAATCTTGCGCTTGCCGCTCATAAACTGGCCGGTCAGCGACTCGGGCACCGCCATGATGTCCTTCAGCGTGCCTTCCGCGACCACCTGGCCGCCGTGTACACCAGCGCCCGGGCCAATGTCGATGACGTGGTCAGCCGCGCGGATCGCATCTTCATCGTGCTCGACCACGATCACCGTGTTACCGAGGTTGCGCAGGTGAACCAGCGTGCCGAGCAGACGCTCGTTGTCGCGCTGGTGCAGGCCGATGGACGGCTCATCCAGCACGTACATCACGCCGACTAAGCCCGCACCAATCTGGCTTGCCAGACGGATACGCTGGGCTTCACCGCCGGAGAGCGTTTCCGCCGAGCGGGAAAGCGTCAGGTAGTTCAGGCCGACGTTCACCAGGAACTTCAGGCGATCGCCGATCTCTTTCAGCACTTTTTCGGCAATTTTCGCGCGCTGGCCGGAGAGCTTCAGGTTGTTGAAGAAGTCCATCGCGTGGCCGATGCTCATGTCTGAGATGGTTGGCAGCGCGGTGTTTTCAACAAACACGTGGCGCGCCTCGCGGCGCAGACGCGTACCCTCACAGGTGGCGCAGGAGCGGTTGCTGATGAACTTCGCCAGCTCCTCGCGCACCGCGCTGGATTCGGTCTCTTTGTAGCGGCGCTCCATGTTGTGCAGCACCCCTTCGAACGGGTGACGACGCACGGAGGTATCGCCGCGATCGTTCATGTACTTGAACTCGATGTTCTCTTTGCCGGAACCGAACAGGATCACTTTGTGCACGTTCGGACTCAGGCTCGCCCACGGCGCTTCGACGTCGAACTTGTAGTGCTCCGCCAGCGATTTCAGCATCTGGAAGTAGTAGAAGTTACGCTTGTCCCAGCCGCGAATGGCGCCGCCCGCCAGCGACAGCTCCGGGTTCTGGATCACGCGGTCCGGGTCGAAATACTGCTGTACGCCCAGGCCGTCACACGTCGGGCAGGCACCCGCCGGGTTGTTGAACGAGAACAGGCGCGGTTCAAGCTCGCGCATGCTGTAGCCGCAAATCGGGCAGGCGAAGTTGGCGGAGAAGAGCAGCTCTTCCGCTTTCGGGTCGTCCATGTCGGAGACCACGGCCGTACCGCCGGAGAGCTCCAGCGCCGTTTCAAAGGATTCCGCCAGACGCGTGGCGAGATCGTCACGTACCTTGAAGCGGTCAATCACCACTTCGATGGTGTGCTTTTTCTGCAGCTCCAGCTTTGGCGGATCGGACAGGTCACACACCTCGCCGTCGATACGGGCGCGGATATAGCCCTGGCTTGCCAGGTTTTCCAGCGTTTTGGTGTGTTCGCCCTTACGCTCTTTGATGATCGGCGCCAGCAGCATCAGGCGTTTGCCCTCCGGCTGCGACAGCACGTTATCCACCATCTGGCTTACGGTCTGGGCCGCCAGCGGGACGTCGTGGTCCGGGCAGCGCGGCTCACCAACGCGGGCATACAGCAGACGCAGGTAGTCATGAATTTCGGTAATGGTCCCGACCGTTGAGCGCGGGTTATGCGAGGTGGACTTCTGCTCAATAGAGATAGCAGGGGATAACCCTTCAATATGGTCGACATCCGGTTTTTCCATCAGCGACAGGAACTGACGCGCGTACGCAGAGAGTGATTCAACGTAACGACGCTGTCCTTCGGCATACAAAGTGTCGAAAGCCAGTGAGGATTTGCCAGACCCCGAAAGCCCGGTCACGACAATGAGTTTGTCGCGAGGGATTATGAGGTTGATATTCTTGAGATTGTGGGTGCGGGCGCCCCGAACTTCGATCTTATCCATTCACCTTTCCCGGTTGGAACACGGATTGCCTGATTTGTTTGAAGGACAAACGGCTGTCAGAAACGGCTAATTATGACACAATTTGACCTGTTTGAATATACAGTATTGGAATGCATTTTCTGATTGGCTGTGTAACAATGTTGTGTTCGCGCGCGAACTCTGGAAGATGCTACGCAACTATCAAAGTGGCGTCTGGAAATGGTACACTCGCGCGTTTACACTATTAAGAAACGTATTCAGGAGACACGAACATGGCCAGCAGAGGCGTAAACAAGGTGATTCTCGTCGGTAATCTGGGCCAGGACCCGGAAGTACGCTACATGCCGAGTGGTGGCGCAGTTGCCAACATTACGCTGGCTACTTCCGAATCCTGGCGTGATAAAGCGACCGGTGAGATGAAAGAGCAGACCGAATGGCACCGCGTAGTGCTGTTTGGCAAACTGGCCGAAGTGGCCGGTGAGTATCTGCGTAAAGGTTCTCAGGTCTATATCGAAGGCCAGCTGCGTACCCGCAAATGGACCGATCAGTCCGGTGCTGAGAAGTACACCACTGAAGTTGTGGTTAACGTGGGCGGCACCATGCAGATGCTGGGTGGCCGTCAGGGCGGTGGCGCACCGGCAGGTGGCGGTCAGAGCCAGCAGCAGGGCGGTTGGGGTCAGCCTCAGCAGCCGCAGGGCGGCAACCAGTTCAGCGGCGGCGCACAGTCACGTCCGCAGCAGCAGTCTGCTCCGGCGCCGTCTAACGAACCGCCAATGGATTTCGACGACGACATTCCGTTCTGATTTCCGAGTGCTTAAAACAAAAAACCCAGACCATGGTCTGGGTTTTTTTATCCCGTAAGGGATCAGGTAATCACCATCGGCCAGTCTGGCGGCGTGTGGCTCATCGCCTCAACCATCACCACTTTAATATTTTCCCAGACGGCGGCGATATCCAGTAGGGTGATGCCAAGCAGACCCGTTGCAAACCAGCAGGCCGCACCCAGTCCCAGCAGCGTACTGATGACAGCAAGACCCGCATAGTCAGATTTACGAAACTGAATATTCAGCGTGCTGGCTAAAAACATCAGTACCGCACTCAACAAAGGCCAGCGCAGGAGAACCATGCTGGTAGTAATGGTTGCCATAAAACCCCATCCTCTACAAAACAACTGAATGAAACGGTGTTTCTCGTTACAAAATATGTGTGAACTATATCACATTTGTTGATTTATTCGCCAGCCTCTGTGCGAGCAAAAAGAGGATTTTATTCCTCTGGAAAGGCGATTGTGCAGGCTGGTTCTGCCTTCGGCACATGAGGGGTATGGCCCCACAACGTGCCGGAAACGCCCATCTGGAAGGTGGGGAGACCGTAAATTCGATTTTTATAAGAGGGGCGTTATTCTCAGCCGAAACTGAAAATATTGTGCGAAGCCTGATTATTTATAAATCAACGAACACAATACCCCAGAGCAAATAGCATAAAACGTCATGATGAAGTTGTACTTTTTTCATGCTGTCAGACGTTTGGCTTAATCAACGATCGTCTGTTGTGTTATCTTCCCGCCTGCCCCGGCGGGCTGGATAATTATTTTCCTTAATTGAAACGGAACGAATACTTACAGTTTAACTTACGGGAAAATATTATCGTCATAACGAAATTTAAGATTTTTAATACGAAAAGTCAGTTGCTAACTTCGCATGATTCATGCAACGTAATCACCTGTTTAACAAAGCATCCGGCCTTCATTACTACAGGCGTACAACATGCAGGGATATAGGGCGGGAAATGAATCGTAGCGCGCGGCGCAAAATGCTCAGGGTAGTAGGGATCATCATGGTAGTTATGCTGCCGGTGATGCTTGCGCTATGGTTTGCCCAGCTACGAGCCGTGTCTGAAACAAGCGCCCAGCTAAGGACATTTGCTGAACTGGCTTTAGACAAAACAGAACTGGTTATTCAACAGGTTGAGCTGGCCCGGGACGAGGCTGAAAAATATCAGGGTGAGCTTTGCACGCCGGGACATCGTCAATATATGCTGAACGTTGTTCGTGGCCGCCTGTTTGTCGCCGATTTAATTTACGCTGAAGGTCAGAATTTTCTTTGTTCGACCGTTTTTACACCGGATCACCCCTACGCCATTCCTGTCGCTAATTACACGCGTAAACCTGACGTCGCTATCTATTATTATCGCGACACCCCATTTTATACTGGCTATAAAATGACATATATGCAGCGCGGAAATTATGTGGTGGTCGTCAACCCGCTTTCATACAGCGAAGTCATGTCTGCGGATCATTCTCTCTCGTGGGGCGTGTACGACACGGTAACCAATGCTTTCTTTTCCGTCAGCCAGAAAGCCAATGTTTCTTTATTAAATTCGATGATTCGGGATAAGGAATCGGTATTTCAAAAAGATAACCGCTTTTATACGATCGTAACATCCCCTAAAAGACCTATTGCGGCCATTGTGTCGACATCGAATAAACGCTTTTATGAAACGCTTTATCATCAGGCGACGTTGACGCTACCGCTGGGCATGATCTGCAGCATTATTATTTTGCTGGTATGGTCCCGTACCCATCGTGAGCTCAATTCTCCGGGGCGCTTGCTGCACCGGGCGCTGAACAAACGCCAGCTTTGCGTACACTATCAGCCGATTATTGATATCAAGAATAACCAGTGCGTGGGCGCGGAAGCGTTGTTACGCTGGCCCGGTTTTAACGGGCAGGTGATGAGCCCGGCGGAGTTTATTCCGCTGGCGGAAAATGAGGGGATGAGCGAGCGGATTACGGACTATGTCGTTGAAGAGGTGTTCAACGATCTGGGCCATTTCCTGGCCGAGCACCCGCATCTCTATATTTCGATTAACCTGTCGGCCACGGATTTCCACTCCTCGCGGCTGATCGCCATGATCTCCGACAAGGCTCGCCACTACGCCGTCCGTGCGCAGCAAATCAAAATAGAAGTGACGGAACGCGGTTTTATCGATGTGCCAAAAACCACGCCGGTGATTCAGGCTTTCCGTCAGGCGGGTTACGAAGTCGCGATCGATGATTTCGGTACCGGCTATTCGAACCTGCACAACCTCTACTCGCTGAACGTGGATATTCTGAAAATCGATAAATCGTTTATCGATACCCTAACGACCAACAGCACCAGTCACCTGATCGCTGAGCATATTATCGAGATGGCGCAAAGCCTGCGGCTGAAAACCATTGCGGAAGGGGTAGAGACGGCAGAGCAGGTAAGCTGGCTGCTGAAGCGCGGCGTCCAGTATTGTCAGGGATGGCACTTCGCGAAAGCGATGCCGCCCCAGGAATTTATGACCTGGCAGCAGCAACCTTTGCACTGAGCGTGATTAATTCAACTGGTGGCGATAGTCGCTCGGCGTGCGGTCAAACTCGCGGCGAAACACGCGGGAAAAGGTTTGTTGCGACACATAGCCAAGATCCATCGCGATATCAAAAATCGGCCGCTGCGTTGAGCGTAGCGCCTGCGCCGCCAGCAGCAGTCTGCGCTGACGAATGTACTCACCCAGCGTCTGATGCATGACCGTGCGGAACATTCTCTGTAAATACCATTTCGAATAGCCCGACTTTTTCGCGACCACATCAATGTTCAACGGTTGGTCGATATGGTCATCAATCCATTCAATAAGCGTCTGAATAATCTGCTGATGCGACATAAGGTTGCCCCTCTGTAGATACAACTATCTCGGTTAATTCGTCGTTTTCTCTGCGGGGGAGTATAATTCCTCAAGTTAACTTGAGGTAAAGAGGTTTTATGGAAAAGAGATTGCCGCGCATTAAAGCGCTGTTAACCCCCGGCGAAGTGGCAAAGCGAAGCGGCGTGGCGGTATCGGCGCTCCACTTCTATGAAAGCAAAGGGTTAATTAAAAGCATCCGTAACGGGGGCAACCAGCGTCGCTATACCCGCGACGTGCTCCGCTACGTGGCGATTATCAAAATTGCGCAACGAATCGGAATTCCCCTGGCCACGATCGGTGAGGCATTTGGCGTGCTGCCGGAAGGGCACACGCTGAGCCCGAAAGAGTGGAAAGAGCTATCATCCCAGTGGCGTGAAGAGCTGGACAGGCGTATTCATACGCTGGTCGCCCTGCGCGACGAGCTGGATGGCTGTATCGGCTGCGGCTGCCTGTCGCGTAGCGATTGTCCGTTGCGTAACCCGGGCGACAGGCTGGGCGAGCAGGGGACGGGGGCGCGGCTGCTGGAAGAGGATTGAGTCTGTGCGGCCGGTTTTGCCGGGTGGCGGCTGCGCCTTACCCGGCCTACAAAACCGAGAACGTAGGCCGGCAAAACCCCGCATACATAAAGAACTAAAGCGCCACATAAGGGCGCTTTAGTTTTTCCCGGTCTTTGTCTTTCACTCTATCCCGCTGGTTCACGGGAGGGTTTCCCCCGACGTCAGTACACCTCGTGTCGAGCTGGTTGGTGAGGTTCCGGATTGTGCTGACACTTTAATTCTATGCAAGACCCGTTTTTTCGCCAGCCTCGATGGCCGTTTTTTAGACGAATTTTTTTCGCGGTGTTGTTCAATTTTCTATAGTTAAAAAGTATGAATAACAGGAGAAAACCATGCTCACGGTACACCACCTCAACCAGTCACGCTCGCACCGCGTGATTTGGGCGCTGGAAGAACTCGAGCTGCCTTATGAGATCGTTCACTACCAGCGCGAAAAGAACATGCTGGCACCGGAGGCTCTCAAGAAGGTGCATCCGTTGGGCAAATCACCGGTTATCGAAGATAACGGACTGATCCTTGCGGAGTCGGGCGCCATCCTGGAGTACCTGCAGGAAACATACGATGCCGAGTCACGCCTTAAGCCTTTAGATCCGGCGCATAAGGTGCAATACCGCTTCTGGCTGCATTACGCCGAAGGATCGCTGATGCCGCTGCTGTTAATGAAGCTGGTCTTCAACAGCCTCGGCAAGCCGCCGGTGCCGTTTGGTATCAGAACCCTGGGCAAAGCGCTGGGGCAGGGGGTGCAGAAAGCGTATCTCAACCGCCAGCTGGAAACCCATGCGCGCTTTATTGAGTCACATCTTGCCGAAAACAGCTGGTTTTCCGGGGATAGGCTCAGCATGGCCGACATTCAGATGAGCTTCCCGATCTTTGCGCTGCTGGCGCGCGGCGGCATCGCTAATCTGCCGCATATTCAGGCATGGAAGACAAAAGTTGAGAATAGCCCTGGCTGGCAAAGAACCCTGGAGCAAGGGGGTCCGTTATCTATCCCGGGCGAGGATTGAAATGTAAACAAATTGCGCATAGACGATAACGTTTGCGCATCCTCTGTTTATTTCTTCAGCGTCATAAGTGAATTTTAGCGAAAAACGAGAAAGTTCAGTTGAAAAGGGCGGGGATTACGCTAGATAATCGTTTGCCTTAATTTGACCACCCGTTTGTAAGCGCGGAGCTAAACGTTTGCTTTTTTTGTGACGCCCTTTCGTCACAAACGCAACACAAGGATTTGACGTTCAGCTGGCAGTGGCGTCTCCACCTCGCTTACGGACTTCCTAAAAAACTCTCAGGGGATGTTTTCTATGTCTACGCCATCTGCGCGTACTGGCGGTTCACTTGACGCCATGTTTAAAATTTCGGCTCGCGGCAGCACCGTGCGCCAGGAGATTGTTGCCGGTTTGACAACGTTTCTGGCGATGGTTTATTCCGTCATCGTTGTGCCGGGCATGCTGGGCAAAGCAGGCTTCCCGCCAGCGGCCGTCTTTGTGGCGACCTGCCTCGTGGCCGGCGTGGGCTCCATCGTGATGGGCCTGTGGGCGAACCTGCCGCTGGCGATTGGTTGCGCCATCTCTCTGACCGCGTTTACCGCGTTTAGCCTGGTGCTGGGTCAGCACATCAGCGTACCGGTTGCGCTGGGTGCCGTGTTCCTGATGGGCGTGCTGTTTACCGTGATTTCCGCGACCGGCATCCGTAGCTGGATTTTGCGCAACCTGCCGCAGGGCGTGGCGCACGGTACCGGTATCGGCATCGGCCTGTTCCTGCTGCTGATCGCCGCCAACGGCGTCGGTCTGGTCATCAAGAACCCGCTGGACGGCCTGCCGGTGGCGCTGGGTCACTTCGCCAGCTTCCCGGTGATCATGTCCCTGATCGGTCTGGCGGTGATTATCGGTCTGGAAAAACTGAAGGTCCCGGGCGGCATTCTGCTGACCATTATCGGCGTTTCTATTGTTGGCCTGATTTTCGATCCAACCGTGCACTTCTCCGGTATCTTCGCCATGCCGTCGCTGAGCGATGACAAAGGCAACTCCCTGATTGGCAGCCTGGATATCGTTGGCGCGCTGAACCCGGTGATCCTGCCAAGCGTGCTGGCGCTGGTGATGACCGCCGTGTTTGACGCGACTGGTACCATTCGTGCGGTGGCCGGTCAGGCGAACCTGCTGGATAAAGACGGTCAGATTATTGATGGCGGCAAAGCCCTGACCACTGACTCCCTGAGCAGCGTCTTCTCTGGCCTGGTGGGCGCGGCGCCTGCGGCGGTATACATCGAATCTGCAGCGGGTACGGCGGCAGGCGGTAAAACCGGCCTGACGGCGATCACCGTCGGCGTGCTGTTCATGCTGATCCTGTTCCTCTCTCCGCTCTCCTATCTGGTTCCTGCGTATGCGACCGCGCCAGCGCTGATGTACGTTGGCCTGCTGATGCTGAGCAACGTGGCGAAAATCGACTTTGCAGATTTCGTGGACGCCATGTCTGGCCTGATTACCGCGGTCTTCATCGTGCTGACCTGTAACATCGTGACCGGCATTATGATCGGCTTCGCGTCGCTGGTGATTGGTCGTCTGGTTTCCGGTGAATGGCGCAAGCTGAACGTTGGCACCGTGGTCATCGCCGTTGCGCTGGTGGCGTTCTACGCGGGCGGCTGGGCAATCTAAGTTGTCCTTTGATGCGAAAACGGGTGGCTCAGGCCGCCCGTTTTTATTTTCAGGACTCATCCCGTTGCCTTTTGCGTTACTCTGGAGAAGATAGAATAAGAGGCACGACGCCTTAGGTTTGGCTTTTAAGCAACACAGCAAACAGGGAACGCATGGAAATCTTCTTCACAATACTCATCATGACCCTTGTGGTCTCGCTATCCGGGGTGGTTACACGCGTACTGCCCTTTCAGGTCCCCCTGCCATTAATGCAAATTGCCATCGGCGCGCTGCTGGCGTGGCCGACGTTTGGCCTGCACGTGGAATTTGACCCCGAACTGTTCCTCGTGCTGTTTATCCCGCCGCTGCTGTTTGCCGATGGCTGGAAAACGCCCACGCGCGAATTCCTTGAGCACGGGCGCGAGATCTTCGGCCTGGCGCTGGCGCTGGTGGTGGTCACCGTCGTCGGGATTGGTTTTCTGATCTACTGGGCGGTGCCGGGCATTCCATTAATACCGGCTTTTGCGCTGGCCGCCGTGCTGTCGCCAACCGATGCCGTGGCGCTGTCCGGCATTGTGGGTGAAGGCCGTATTCCGAAGAAAATCATGGGGATTTTACAGGGTGAGGCGCTGATGAACGACGCCTCCGGCCTGGTCGCCCTGAAGTTTGCCGTGGCCGTTGCGATGGGCACGATGGTCTTTACCGTCGGCGGCGCGACGTTGGAATTCTTCAAGGTAGCGATTGGCGGTATTCTCGCAGGCTTTGTGGTGAGCTGGCTGTACGGCCGCTCATTGCGCTTCCTCAGCCGCTGGGGCGGCGATGAACCCGCTACGCAGATCGTACTGCTGTTCCTGCTGCCGTTCGCCTCTTATCTGATTGCCGAGCATATCGGCGTGTCGGGCATTCTGGCAGCGGTGGCGGCAGGGATGACCATCACCCGCTCCGGCGTAATGCGCCGCGCGCCGCTGGCCATGCGCCTGCGCGCCAACAGCACCTGGGCCATGCTGGAATTTGTCTTTAACGGCATGGTGTTCCTGCTGTTGGGCCTGCAGCTGCCGGGCATTATGGAATCCTCGCTGGTGGCGGCCGAAGCCGACCCGAACGTTGAGGTCTGGATGCTGTTTACCGACATCGTGCTGATCTACCTGGCGCTGATGCTGGTGCGTTTCGGCTGGCTGTGGACGATGAAAAACTTCAGCGTACGTTTCCTGAAGAAAAAGCCGATGGAGTTTGGCTCGTGGACAACGCGTGAGCTGCTGATCGCCTCTTTTGCGGGCGTACGCGGGGCGATCACTTTGGCCGGTGTGCTCTCCATTCCGCTGCTGCTGCCTACGGGCGACGTCTTCCCGGCGCGCTACGAGCTGGTCTTCCTGGCGGCGGGCGTGATTCTGTTCTCCCTGTTTGTCGGCGTGATTATGCTGCCGATTTTACTCCAGCATATTGATGCCGGTGATTCGACCCAGCAGCATAAAGAAGAACGTATTGCCCGGGCGGCTACCGCCGAAGTGGCAATTGTTGCCATCCAGAAAATGGAAGAGCGTCTGGCCGCGGATGCGGAAGAGAACATCGATAACCAGCTGCTGACGGAAGTCAGTTCCCGCGTGATTGGTAACCTGCGCCGCCGCGCGGACGGGCGTAACGACGTGGAAAGTTCGCTGCAGGAGGAGAACCTGGAGCGCCGGTTCCGCCTGGCGGCGCTGCGCTCCGAGCGTGCCGAGCTGTATCACCTGCGCGCCACGCGGCAGATCAGCAACGAAACGCTGCAAAAGCTGCTGCACGATCTGGACCTGCTGGAAGCGCTGTTGATAGAGAATCAGTAGCGCTGTTTTGCCCGGTGGCGGCTTCGCCTTACCGGGCCTACGTGCTCGATCGGTTCCCTCTCCCTGTGGGAGAGGGTTAGGGTGAGGGCACCCAAAACCCCTCACAACACTGCAGCCACGCCTGCGCGCTCTGCGATAAATACACCCCTTCACGCCAGATCATCCCCAGCTGCCAGTGCAGGTCGCTCTCCAGCGGGATCCAGCGCAGCGTGTTTTTATCCAGCCGCTCGCAAATCGGCTGCGGCAGAATGGCAATCCCCACGCCTGCCTGCACCATCGCCGCCAGGAAATCCCACTGGCCGCTGCGCACCGCAATGCGCGGCTTGACGTTATGGTGGCTAAACAGCGTCATCAGCTGGCGGCTGAGGGCAAAGTCTTCGTTGTAGATCAGCAAAGGGTGCTCGCCGAGCAGTTCAGGTCTCACCGAGTCTCGCTTCAGCCAGTCGCCGGAGCGGGGAACCAGCACGCACAGCGGGTGGCTAAAGAGCGGAAGCGTCGCCAGACCGCTCTCTTCCTCAACGGGAAGGGCGGTCATTGCCACGTCGAGCTCGCCGTTGGTGACGGCCTGCTGGACGGTTAACCCACCAAACTCCGAAATCTTCAGCTCAACGCCGGGATAACGCTGGCGAAACAGGCTAATCGGCCCGGCCATCATCATCCCCACCATTGGCGGAATGCCGAGGCGAAGCACCCCTTTCGTCAGATGATTAATATCGTCCAGCTCCGCTTCCAGCTGGCGGAACTCCGCCAGAATCGCCAGCCCGCGTTCGAACACCACGCGTCCGGTGTCGGTCAGCAACAGCCTGCGCCCGTCGCGGATCAGCAGGGTACAGTTCAGTTCATCTTCGAGGTTTTTCAACATCTTGCTGATAGTCGGCTGGGTAACAAACAACTTCTCCGCTGCGCGGGTAAAACTTTGCTGACGAACCACTTCGACAAAATAGCGCAGCGTTCTTATGTCCATGATTATTCCTCGAAACTATACCTTTGATGATTTTAATTCATTTCAGTCCACACCGTGCGGTCTCTATACTGGCGCCTCGTCTCATTTTTGAGGAAACCCTCCATGGCCGTGGCGTTAAGCCGTGTTACGCCTGCCGTTGTGCAACGACTCCAGGTCCCGGTTCAGGTACTGCTCTATGCGGGACTGTTTGTTTTCGCGGAATATCTTGTCGGCTGGCTGCATCTGCCGCTGCCTGCCAACCTGGTGGGGATGCTGCTGATGCTGACGCTCATCCTCTGTCGCGTGATCCCCCTTAACTGGGTGCGCGCAGGCGCGCGCTGGCTGCTGGCGGAGATGCTGCTGTTCTTTGTTCCTGCCGTGGTGGCGGTGGTGAACTACGCGCAGCTGCTGATGGTCGACGGCTGGCGAATCTTTGCCGTTATCGCGCTGAGTACGCTGATGGTGCTGGGGGCGACCGCCTGGGTGGTGGATAAAGTGTATCGCTTTGAAATCAGCAGGCAGAAGCATGACTAACTTTCAGATTAGCGTGCTGTGCCTGGTTGCCACGCTAATTATCTACTTTGCCAACAAGCGGCTGTATCGCCGTTTCCATGCCCTGCCGCTGATGCCGCTGGTCTTCACGCCGATCCTGCTGGTGCTGATGCTGGTCTTCGGCCATATCTCCTGGCAGAACTACATTGGTGAATCCCACTGGCTGCTGTGGCTGCTCGGCCCGGCGACCATTGCCTTTGCCGTCCCCGTTTACGACAACCTGGCGATTATTAAACGCCACTGGATGTCGCTCAGCGCGGGCGTTGTCACCGCCACGGTGGTGGCGGTGTGCAGCTCCGTCTGGCTGGCGCGGCTGTTTACCCTGCCCGATGAAATTCAGCGCAGCCTGGCCGTGCGCTCGGTGACCACGCCGTTTGCGCTGGCGGCGGCTAAACCGCTCGGCGGGCAGCCGGACCTGGTGGCGCTGTTTGTTGTGGTGACGGGCGTGTTCGGTATGGCGGTCGGCGATATGCTATTCCTGCGCTTGTCGATCCGTGAGGGGATGGCAAAAGGGGCAGGGTTTGGCGCGGCGTCGCACGGGGCGGGCACGGCACGTTCGTATGAGCTGGGGCAGCAGGAGGGCGTTGTCGCGAGCCTGGTGATGATGCTTTCGGGCGTGGTAATGGTGCTGATTGCGCCGCTGGTGGCGTGGGTGATGTTCTAAGCTCCCCGGCCAGAATGACCGGGGAGAAAGGCTTAGTGCGCGCGGCCCTGCTCGACGCCGAGACCGGTTTGTGAGCGGATAAACTGGGCGCGGAATTTCTCACGCTCCAGGTTACCCTCCGGCGAATTGTCGGTGGCCGAGAAGAACCAGATGCCGATAAACGCCACGGCGATAGAGAACAGCGCCGGGTATTCATACGGGAAGATGGCGCTTGCGTGACCGAGGATCTGCACCCAGATGGTTGGGCCCAGAATCATCAGGATCACCGCCGTCAGCAGCCCCAGCCAGCCGCCAATCATTGCGCCACGGGTGGTCAGTTTCGACCAGTACATGGAGAGCAGAATGATCGGGAAGTTACAGCTTGCCGCAATCGAGAAGGCCAGCCCCACCATAAAGGCGATGTTCTGCTTCTCGAACAGAATGCCTAACAGTATCGCCACAACGCCCAGCACCAGCACGGTGATTTTCGAGACCTTAAGCTCATCGCGCTCGCTCGCGCCTTTACGAATCACGTTAGCGTAGAGGTCATGCGACACCGCAGACGCGCCGGCCAGCGTCAGCCCTGCAACCACCGCGAGGATGGTGGCGAAGGCCACGGCGGAGATAAAGCCGAGGAACAGGTTACCGCCCACCGCGTCAGCCAGGTGCACCGCCGCCATGTTGTTACCGCCAATCAGCGCGCCCGCCGCGTCTTTAAACGCCGGGTTCGCCCCCACCAGCATGATCGCGCCAAAGCCGATGATAAAGGTCAGGATATAGAAGTAACCCATAAAGCCGGTGGCGTAGAAGACGCTCTTGCGCGCTTCACGCGCATCGCTCACGGTAAAGAAGCGCATCAGGATATGCGGCAGGCCTGCGGTACCGAACATCAGCCCGAGACCCAGCGAGAGCGCGGATATCGGATCTTTCACCAGCCCGCCCGGGCTCATTATCGCTTCCCCTTTCGGGTGGACCGCCATCGCTTCGGTAAACAGGTTATTGAAGCTGAAGCCGACGTGCTTCATCACCATAAAGGCCATAAAGCTGGCGCCGAACAGCAGCAGGACGGCTTTGATGATCTGCACCCAGGTGGTTGCCAGCATGCCGCCGAACAGCACGTACATCACCATCAGTACGCCAACCAGCACCACCGCGATGTGGTAGTTGAGGCCGAACAGCAGTTGGATCAATTTACCCGCGCCCACCATCTGCGCAATCAGATACAGCGCCACCACCACCAGCGAGCCGCAGGCGGAGAGGGTGCGAATCGGCCCTTGCTTCAGGCGATACGAGGCCACGTCTGCGAAGGTATAGCGTCCCAGGTTACGCAGGCGCTCGGCAATCAGGAACAGGATGATCGGCCAGCCGACGAGGAAGCCGAGAGAGTAGATCAGACCGTCATAGCCGGAGGTGTAGACCAGCGCGGAGATCCCGAGGAAAGAGGCCGCGGACATAAAGTCACCCGCAATCGCCAGCCCGTTCTGGAAGCCGGTAATGTTGCCGCCTGCGGTGTAGTAATCATTACGGGAGCGCACGCGTTTCGACGCCCAGTACGTAATGTACAGCGTCAGCACGACGAAAATCAGGAACATGATAATTGCCTGCCAGTTGGTTGGCTGGCGCTGTACCTCGCCGGTAATGGCATCCGCCGCGTGGGCGGCAAAGGGAAGTGTGGCGGCGAGCGCCGTCAGAACTCGCTTCATGATGCTTTTACCTCGCGCAGGACTTCTCTGTTAAGACGATCGAATTCACCGTTCGCGCGCCAGACGTAGACGCCGGTCAGCAGGAATGAAATCACAATCACGCCAATGCCAATCGGAATGCCGCGCGTCACGCTGGTCCCCTCGTGCAGCGGGGTGCCCAGCCAGTGCGGGGCAAAGGCGATCAGCAGAATAAAGCCGACGTAGATAACCAGCATGATGATGGAAAGGATGAAGGCAAACCGTTGCCGTTTTTCGACGAGCTCCCTGTAGTGCGCACTATTCTCTATCTGCTGACAAATATGGTCATTCATCACAGAGTCTCCAAAGGTAAGGTTGGTTTGTTTTTAGTCCCCTCTCCCCTTTGGGGAGAGGGTAAGGGTGAGGGGAGGAAGGTGCGGTCTGATGCCCTCACCCCGGCCCTCTCCCACGGGGAGAGGGAGAAAAGATTACGATGGCATTGCGATGGCCTGCTTCTCTTCGAGCAGTTTTTCCACCACGCCAGGATCCGCGAGCGTTGAGGTATCGCCGAGGTTGCTGGTGTCTCCTGCCGCGATTTTGCGCAAGATACGACGCATAATTTTGCCGGAGCGGGTTTTCGGCAGCGAGTCGGTCCAGTGCAGCACATCCGGCGTCGCCAGCGGGCCAATCTCTTTACGTACCCAGTTGCGCACCTCGGTATACAGCTCTGGCGACGGCTCTTCGCCGTGGTTCAGGGTGACATAGGCGTAAATCGCCTGGCCTTTAATGTTGTGCGGAATACCGACAACGGCGGCTTCGGCAATCTTCGGATGCGACACCAGCGCCGATTCAATCTCAGCGGTGCCCAGACGGTGTCCGGAGACGTTCAGCACGTCGTCCACGCGCCCGGTTATCCAGTAATAACCGTCTTCGTCACGACGCGCGCCATCGCCGCTGAAGTACATGTTTTTAAAGGTCGAGAAGTAGGTCTGCTCGAAGCGATCGTGATCGCCGAACAGGGTACGCGCCTGACCCGGCCAGGAGTCTGTGATCACCAGGTTGCCTTCGGTGGCACCTTCCAACGGGTTGCCTTCGTTATCCACCAGCGCAGGCTGCACGCCAAAGAATGGACGGGTTGCGGAACCGGCCTTCAGCTGCGTGGCGCCCGGCATCGGGGTGATCATGAAGCCGCCGGTTTCGGTCTGCCACCAGGTATCCATCACCGGGCATTTCTCGTTGCCGATTTTCTTCCAGTACCACTCCCAGGCTTCCGGGTTGATTGGCTCACCCACGGAACCGAGGATGCGCAATGAAGAACGGTCCGTGCCTTCGATGGCTTTATCGCCTTCCGCCATTAATGCGCGGATCGCCGTTGGTGCGGTGTAGAGAATGTTGACCTGGTGTTTGTCGACCACCTGACACATACGCGCCGGGGTCGGCCAGTTTGGTACGCCCTCAAACATCAGCGTTGTTGCGCCACAGGCCAGCGGGCCGTACAGCAGGTAGCTGTGTCCGGTGACCCAGCCCACGTCGGCGGTACACCAGTAGACATCGCCCGGATGGTAGTCGAAGACGTATTTGAAGGTGGTGGCCGCATAGACCAGATAGCCGCCGGTGGTGTGCAGCACGCCTTTCGGCTTACCGGTGGAGCCGGAGGTATAAAGAATGAACAGCGGATCTTCTGCGTTCATCTCTTCCGGCTGATGCTGGTCGCTCGCTTTTTCAATCAGGTCGCTCCACCACAGGTCGCGCCCTTCATTCCAGTCGATTTTGCCGCCGGTACGCTTAAGGACGATGACGTTACTGACCGTTTTGACGTTCGGGTTTTTCAGCGCTTCGTCGACGTTTTTCTTCAGGGGAATACCGCGTCCGGCGCGCACGCCTTCATCGGCGGTGATCACCAGTTTTGAACTTGAATCGACAATACGACCCGCAACCGCCTCTGGCGAGAACCCGCCGAAAATCACCGAGTGAATCGCGCCGATACGCGCGCAGGCCAGCATGGCCACCGCCGCTTCCGGCACCATCGGCATATAGATAGCGACCACGTCGCCTTTTTTAATGCCTTTTTCCAGCAGGACGTTGGCGAAGCGGCACACGTCGCGGTGCAGCTCTTTGTAGGTAATGTGTTTGCTTTGCGAGGCGTCATCGCCTTCCCAGATGATGGCCGTCTCGTTCCCGCGCTCGGCAAGGTGACGGTCAAGGCAGTTCGCCGCCAGGTTCAGGGTGCCATCTTCATACCATTTAATGGAGACATTGCCGGGCGCAAAGGAGGTGTTCTTCACCTTCTGATAAGGTTTGATCCAGTCAAGGATATGGCCCTGCTCGCCCCAGAAGGTGTCCGGGGCGGTGATAGATTGCTGATATTTCTCGTGGTACTGCTCCGGGGTGATCAGGCAACGGTCCGCAATATTTGCGGGAATGTCATGTTTGTGGATTTGGCTCATGGCTTTTTTTCTCCTTGTAAGATGTTAATAATATGTCGCAAAAACGTTAATTGTAGGGGCTTTACAAGCTTTGTTTAGTATTTGGGCTACAGATCACGCATTGTTTGAAGAGTATGAAAAATGAGCGAATGAAACTTTGAAGGAAAATAATTTATGCTGACGATTATTCACATTTATGTTTAAAAAAGCGTTTTTATAACAAAAGGTTATTTATCAGAATTAGAACAAACTCCCGTCATCGTCGCTTTTGTGAGTGAAACGCGTCGTTCTTTAAGGCTTGCGCAACAGGTCGCGCAAATGATACTCATACGCCGCGTTAAAAAATCCCATAAACCAACGCAACACAATTCATACCCTTTCAGTATGTCTCCATATTCATGCAGTTTGAGTGAATAAGGCGCTTCATTGAGGAAGTCAGTTTCTATGAAAAACGTTAAAGTCAGCCTTGCCTGGCAGATCTTAATCGCCCTTGTGCTGGGCATCTTGCTGGGCAGCTACCTTCACTATCACAGCGACAGCCGCGAATGGCTGATTGCGAACCTGCTTTCACCGGCAGGGGATATCTTTATTCATCTGATCAAGATGATTGTGGTACCGATTGTGATCTCGACGCTGGTGGTCGGTATTGCGGGCGTCGGCGATGCGAAGCAGTTAGGCCGTATTGGTGCGAAAACCATTATCTATTTCGAAGTGATCACTACGGTTGCGATTATCCTTGGTATCACGCTGGCGAACGTGTTCCAGCCGGGTTCCGGGATTGATATGTCGCAGCTGGCAACGGTGGATATTTCGAAATACCAAAGTACGACCGCTGACGTGCAGAGCCACGCGCATGGCCTGATGGGCACGATCCTGTCGCTGGTACCGACCAATATCGTGGCGTCGATGGCGAAGGGCGAGATGCTGCCTATCATCTTCTTCTCGGTGCTGTTTGGTCTGGGACTCTCTTCACTGCCAGCGACGCACCGTGAGCCGCTGGTGACCGTGTTCCGCTCTATCTCCGAAACCATGTTTAAAGTGACCCACATGGTGATGCGCTACGCGCCGGTAGGGGTGTTTGCGCTTATCGCCGTCACCGTGGCGAACTTCGGTTTTGCCTCCCTGTGGCCGCTGGCGAAGCTGGTGCTCCTGGTGCACTTCGCCATCCTGTTCTTCGCGCTGGTGGTGCTGGGGATCGTGGCGCGCCTGTGCGGGCTGAGCATCTGGATCCTGATTCGTATCCTGAAAGATGAACTGATTCTGGCCTACTCCACGGCAAGCTCTGAGAGCGTGCTGCCGCGTATCATTGAGAAGATGGAAGCCTACGGCGCGCCTGCTTCTATTACCAGCTTCGTGGTGCCGACCGGCTACTCCTTTAACCTGGACGGTTCGACGCTTTACCAGAGTATCGCCGCTATCTTTATTGCGCAGCTGTACGGCATTGACCTGTCGCTGTGGCAGGAGATCGTCCTTGTACTGACGCTGATGGTGACGTCCAAAGGTATTGCAGGCGTTCCGGGTGTCTCCTTCGTGGTGCTGCTGGCGACGCTCGGCAGCGTCGGTATTCCGCTCGAAGGTCTGGCATTTATCGCCGGTGTGGACCGTATCCTCGACATGGCGCGTACGGCGCTGAACGTGGTGGGGAATGCCCTGGCGGTTCTGGTTATCGCCAAGTGGGAACACAAATTCGATCGTAAAAAAGCGCTGGCGTATGAACGCGAGGTGCTGGGTCGTTTTGATAAGACGGCTGACCAGTAATATCCTAAGCCCGGTGGCGCTGCGCTTACCGGGCCTACGGGTTTTGTAGGCCGGGTAAGGCGAAGCTGCCACCCGGCACTTTACTCCCCGCTTAACGCATCAAACTCTTCGCATCCCGTATCAAACCCTTCCGTACAGCTCAGGTTCAACCAGTAGAGCGCTTTCTGTTTATTTGGCGTGATAAAGCCTTTCTCGCCCTGCTGGAACAGCATCCCAGCCCAATATTCCGCGTATCCCGTACGTGACAGAGACGAACTGCGCTTAAACCACGCAGCCGCCTGAGCGTCATCCTGCGCCACTTCAACGCCGTTGGCATAAATCAGCCCCAGCAGCAGTTGCGCATCTACCGCGGAGTCGTTGTCGATATCCTCAGTCGCCGTTTGCAGCAGCTTGATCGCCTGCGGATAGTCAGTTTTCCCCGCCTGGGTGTTCACCAGCACGCGCGCCAGCATGATTGCACCACGTTTGCTGCCCGCGATAGTTGCCTGCTGCGCCAGTGCTTTAGCCTGCGCATAATTTCCCTGGGTAAAGAGGATTTGCGAGAGCAGCGCCATGGCGTCAACGTCGCCGCCTTTTGCGGCTTTCTCTGCCCACAGCGCTGCCTGCTTGCTGTCACCGGAACTGAAGTACGTATCAGCAAGATAATACTGGGCGCGGGCATCGCCTGCTTCCGCCTGCTTCTGATACTGGCTGCCGATCTCATCCGCGTAGGCGCACGAGGTTAAAAAGAATAACAACAGGAAAATGGGTTTCATGGATTCTTATCATCTGGGTACACGCCGCGCAGTATAATCGCGGTGGCGGAAGAAAAAAATGGGTGCATTAAGACCTCAGCATCCTACAAGCCGGGCGGAACCCTTGTTCCGCCCGTAGAGGTTAGCCTGCGTTGCAGGCTAATTTAGCCGCCACCTCCTGATGCTCACTCTTTATTGAAAACTCGCAGAGCCTGCCGCGAGTAATAAAGGTAAAGATCACTATCGTCAGGCAAATAATAAATACAATGCCTAACGCAGTTTTTAATGGCGTCATGCCTTTTACTCCTTGTGTAAAAAAGAATAAGAGGCTACTCTCAACCTGTTGGTAGTTGAGGGAGTAGCCTCGGGTAAATGAAAATTTCCCGGGGCTTCCTACTTTCTGTCCCTCAACAATGCTCAAGACAGAAAGTCTTAAGCACCCGCCGCACATCTTATCCCTCTGAATTAAAATGCAAAGATGTAATTCTTTTTCGCGATAATTACATTATTTCTGCGAGCCGCTTTCCAAAATAATAATTGATATTATTGATGGGTTAATCGGAAATAAAAAGGGAGTGAATATTTCACTCCCTTTATTCAACGATGAATTAACGGCTTCAACCCATTGCGCTTTCGCGCAGTCGGGCTTTCAGCTTGTTATATTCGTCGATCACATACTGTTCCGCCGCGTGTTGATCCGCAATCGGCTCCACGCGCACGGCACAATATTTATACTCCGGCGTTTTGGTTATCGGGCTTAGGTTCTCCGTCACCAGCTCGTTGCAGGCGCCAATCCACCACTGGTAGGTCATATAGACCGCCCCTTTGTTCGGACGATCGCTGACCTGCGCGCGGGTGATGATGCGGCCTTTGCGCGAATTCACCCACACCAGCGCTTCATCCACAATGCCGAGGCGCTGCGCGTCGGCGGTATTGATTTGCGCGTAGCCCGGTTCGTCCGCCAGCGCCGCCAGCGCGGCGCAGTTGCCGGTCATCGAACGACAGGAGTAGTGGCCCACTTCACGCACGGTGGAGAGCACCATCGGATACTCATCGGTGAGCTTATCGATCGGCGCGACCCAGTCGCAGGTGAAGAACTGCGCCAGCCCGTTCGGGGTGTCGAACTTCTCTTTAAAGAGGTACGACGTCCCCTGGTCGGCTTCGGACTCATCGCGGCACGGCCACTGGATGTACCCCAGCTCACCCATTTTTTCATAGGTGGCGCCGTAGAAGTCCGGACACAGGCTGCGCAACTCGTCCCAGATCTCCTGCGTGTTGTTGTAGTGCATCGGGTAGCCCATGCGGGTGGCGATTTCGCTGATGATCTGCCAGTCGGTTTTCAGATCCCACTTCGGCTCGACCGCCTTAAAGAAGCGCTGGAAGCCGCGGTCAGCCGCCGTGTAGACGCCTTCATGCTCGCCCCAGGAGGTCGACGGTAAAATCACATCCGCCGCCGCTGCGGTTTTGGTCATGAAGATATCCTGGACAATCACCAGCTCCAGATCCTCAAACCCTTTGCGCACCGCAGACAGCTCGGCGTCGGTCTGGAGCGGATCTTCACCCATGATGTAGGCCGCACGCACTTCGCCGTGCGCCGCGCGGTGCGGCAGCTCGCTGATGCGATACCCGGTGTGTTCCGGCAGGCTTTCCACGCCCCAGGCCTTCGCGAACTTGGCGCGGTTTTCCGGGAACTTCACGTACTGGTAGCCCGGATAGGTGTCCGGCAGCGCGCCCATGTCGCACGCGCCCTGGACGTTATTCTGACCGCGTACCGGGTTGACGCCGACGTGCGCCTTGCCAAGGTTTCCGGTCAGCATGGCGAGGCTGGTCAGGGAGCGCACGGTTTCCACGCCCTGGTAGAACTGGGTCACGCCCATGCCCCACAGGATGGCGGCGGTTTTCGCCCCGGCATACATCCCTGCCGCCTGGCGGATCTCCTGCGCGCTGACGCCGGTTATCGTTTCCACCGACTCTGGCGTATAGCCTTCGACAATTTTCCTATACTCTTCAAAGCCTTCCGTACGGCTTGCGACAAACGCCTGGTCGTACAGGTTCTCCTCAATAATGACGTGCCCCATTGCGTTCAGCAGCGCGATGTTCGAGCCGTTTTTCAACGCGATGTGCATATCCGCAATGCGCGCGGTTTCAATTTTGCGCGGATCGCAGACGATGATTTTCGCCCCATTCTGCCTGGCGCGAATAACGTGGTTCGCGACGATAGGGTGAGAATCCGCCGGGTTATAACCAAAGATGAAGACGAGATCGGTATTATCTATCTCGTTGATGGCATTACTCATTGCGCCGTTACCGACCGACTGGTGCAGACCTGCAACCGATGGGCCGTGTCAGACGCGAGCGCAGCAGTCGACGTTATTGGTTCCAATAACGGCGCGCGCGAATTTTTGCATCACATAGTTGGTTTCATTCCCCGTCCCGCGTGAAGAGCCGGTGGTCTGAATCGCATCCGGGCCATATTTGGCCTTGATGGCGCTAAGGCGCGTAGCGACATAATCCAGCGCCTCGCTCCAGCTGACGGCTTCCAGCTTGCCGCCGCGCTCGCGGCGGATCATAGGGGTTTTCAGGCGCGGGGTGAGGATTTGGGTATCGTTAATAAAATCCCAGCCGTAGTAACCTTTCAGGCACAGCGTGCCCTGGTTGGTTTTCCCCTGTGCGGCCTCTGCCCGGACGATTTTGCCGTTATCGACCACCAGGTGGATCTTGCAACCTGAGGCACAATAAGGGCAAACCGTGACGACTTTTTTCATCAGTCTGCTCCAGTTAATCGAATCATTCGCACCCACTATGCAGCTTCTATGCCATGTTTTTCGTATGGGTATACCCTGACTTTACGGTTCATTCGCGGTGAAAACCCTGACAAAAAACAGCCAATCGTCAAAATTGACGTGTCGACAGGGCAGCGGATGTGACATGGGTTGAATTTCCGTCACTGAAAAAACCATTTGACTGGAGCCGACGGCAGAATGGTTCAGACTTAACATAATCCCCTGACGGAAGCATACGATGAAACCGGCGATTCTGGTGGTAGATGACGATACGGCAGTCTGCGAACTGCTTCAGGACGTGCTGAGCGAGCACGTCTTTAGCGTGCTTGTCTGCCATAACGGCCAGGATGCACTGCGGCTTGTACAACAGGAGCCGAATATCGCGCTGGTGCTGCTGGATATGATGCTGCCGGATATCAACGGCCTGCAGGTTCTGCTGCAGCTGCAAAAGCAGCGACCGGCGCTACCGGTTGTGATGTTAACCGGGCTGGGGAGTGAGTCAGACGTGGTGGTGGGGCTGGAGATGGGGGCCGACGATTATATTGGCAAACCGTTCAACCCGCGCGTGGTGGTCGCCCGCGTTAAAGCGGTATTGCGCCGTACCGGCGTGCTGGCTGCTGAAGTCCCGGCAGCGCCCGTGGCGGGCATTGTTTTTAACGGATGGACGCTCGATACCACCCGCTGCGAGCTGAGCGATCCGCAGCGCAATCCCGTGCCATTAACCCAGGGCGAGTACGGCCTGCTGCTGGCGCTCACGCAAAATGCCCGTCGGGTGCTGAGCCGTGACCGATTGCTTGAGCTGACCCACAGCGAAAGCGCCGACGTGTTCGACCGCACGATTGACGTGCTGATCATGCGCCTGCGCCGGAAGATCGAGGCTAACCCGCATCAGCCAGCGCTCATCAAAACCATCCGTGGGCTGGGCTATGTGTTTGCCACCGACGTTTCCCATAGCGAGAAAGCGGCCTAGGTATTTTCTTTAATAAACAGCTGCAGTTCGGCCAGCGTTTTTGCGCCGTCAATCGCGTTGGCGGCGAGCAGGCTTGCCCGCGCGCAGGCGTGCGCCAGATAAATGCTCTCCGTGAGCGGGAGCGATTCGTGGCAACCGTATAAAAACCCCGCGCAAAACGCATCGCCCGCGCCAACGCTGCCGACAATGTCTTTCTGCTCCAGCAACCATGATGGGATCCAGCGGCCTTGCTCGCCCGGTGCTTCAGCCCATGCGCCTTCAGGGCAGTGGATCACCACCCGCTGGCGAACGCCTGCCGCCAGCAGCTGCGCGGCGGCATCGGCGATATGGGCCATGTTCAGCGCGTCGCTGTCGTCGCGCATCTCAAGCCCGCTAAACTCACCGGCTTCCAGCTCGTTAATTACCAGATAATCCAGATGGCGCAGGGCAGGGAGCACCAGCGGCTGGTAGCGAGGGTCGCCCTTGCGGGACACCAGATCGAGCGACGTTTCATACCCCTGGTCGCGCATCTGCGCCAGCAGCCGCGCGCTGCGGGTGCCAAATTCGTCATCGGGCATATCCAGGCTGTCGAGCAGCAGCAGGTAGCCGAGATGGAAGATCTTCATCGATCCGTCTAAGCGATCGAAGGCGGGAAGATCCAGCAGGCGGTTGGCGCCCGGCGAGTGGAAGAAGGTGCGCTGTCCGCTGGGATCGGTCATCACCTGCGACATGGAGGTCGGGGCAAAGGTGGTGCGCTGCACGCGCTGGCGGTTGACGTGATACTGGTCGAGCATCGCCAGAATGTAATCCCCGTCGCCGTCTTCGCCAATCAGCCCCACCGCCTGCAGCGGCAGGCCAACGTGCATTTTCGCCAGCGTCAGCAGCACGTTTAGCGGCGCGCCGCCGGTTGAGCGTTCGCTGTGGGTGATTTCCGCCAGCCAGCCGCGCTCCGGCCACTGCACGATCTGGTGGACGTGATCCACCAGCATGTTGCCTGCGGCGATGATGCCTTTGCGTTCCATCATGCCTGCCCCGCGCTGCCGAAGATGCGCATCTGTTCGGCGACCGTATCCGTAATTGCCTCTTCTATCCCCAGCAGCAGCTCGGCAAATTCATCGTACAGCGGCTGGCGGTTTGCCATGCGCTGCTCAACGGCGGCGAGCGCGGCCTGCGACATGCCGGTATAGAAGTTAATTTTATGAATGCCCAGCTCGATGGCGCGGCGGAAATCGGCATCGCTAATCCCGGAGCCGCCGTGTAAAACCAGCGGCAGCCCCGTCTGCTGGCGAATGGCGTCCAGGCGGGGGAAATCGAGTTTCGGCTCGCCCTTGTATTTGCCGTGCGCGTTGCCGATGGCAACCGCCAGCGCGTCAATGCCGGTTGAATCGACAAATTCGCGCGCCAGCTGCGGGTCGGTAAAGAACGCTTCATCCGCATGCCCGTACAGCGCGCCGCCTTCATCACCGCCGACCGCGCCCAGCTCCGCTTCCACCGACACGCCGACCGCGTGGCACATCTTCACCACTTCCCGCGTCTGGCGAATGTTCTCCTCATAGCTCAGCGTAGAGCCGTCGAACATCACCGAGCTGAACCCTAAGCGCAGTGCGCGCACCACCGCCTCGAAATGCAGGCCGTGGTCGAGGTTGAGCACCACGGGAATATCGTGACGGGCGGCCTCGAACTTCACCGCTTCGACAAGCGAATCCAGGGAGACGTACTTAAAATGCACTTCGGCGATGTTGATGATAAACGGCGAGCGTTCCTGCTTCGCGGCGGCGAACAGCGCGCGCAGGAAGTGGGAGTCGAGCACGTTAAACGCGCCCAGCGCGTAGCGATGCGTCCTGGCGTGCTCCAGACCGTCGGCAAGAGAAATCAATGGCATCATTCACCCCTTATATCCGAAACAGGTTGTACTCGTTGCACAGCACCAGCAGCGCCGGTTCGTCTTCTTCGATGTTGTTATAGCGGGCAACGGGCTGCAAAAAGTGGTTATCGTGCTCGTCGTCGTTTACCGATGACACCTCCCCAACCAGCACGTCGCCGAAGCCGCGTTCGCCCCAGAAGCTGTGGTACAGACCGGGTGTCAGGCAGATGCTTTCCCCTGGCATGAGGCGCAGCTGGCTGCCGGGCGCGTGGGTCTGACGGCAGCCGTCGACGGTGACCGTCACGTCGGTGTTTTCCGTCTCTTCATGCGCCCCGGCATTCCACAATTCTACAATCAGGTTCCCGCCGCCCCGGTTGATGATGTCTTCTCGCTTGCGCCAGTGAAAATGCATCGGCGTCACCTGGCCGTCGCGCACGTGCATAATTTTTTCGGCATAGCACTTTTCATAAGGCACGCCGTTGGGCGAGCCGTTGCGCAGGGTAAACAACGTCAGGCCCTCAGCGGCAAAGCTGTTGCCGCCGAACGCCGTCACGTCCCAGCCGAGCTTGAGGTCGAATACCTCCTGCCATGCGGCCTGGTCAAGCTGCTGCCATTTTGTGGGCGGAAAGCTGGCAAACGGCGGGAGATGCACGTCGTGCATGGAAAAGAACTGTCGCGTGTGGCCGAGAATTTCATTGATGTCGGAGCGTTTCATGGGGACTCCTTGAAAACAGTTCCCTCTCCCTGCGGGAGAGGGAAAAGGATCATTTAACCGTCCAACCCTTATACGTGCCGACGTTCTTTTTATCGATCATCGTCACCGGGATCAGCACCGGCGCTTTCGGCGCAGGTTTGCCCTGTAGAATGTCATAGCCGATCTCCACCGCTTTTGCCGCCATCACCTGCGGATCTTGCGCCGGGGTTGCGACAAACAGGGAGTTTTCACGCTTCAGCGCTTCCTCACCGTCCGGAGAACCATCCACGCCGACGATAAAGAACTCGTTGCGCTGAGCCTGCTTCGCGGCCAGATCGGCGCCGATCGCGGTCGGATCGTTAATCGCAAACACGCCGTCGATCTTCGGATTGGCCGCCAGCAGGGAGGTCATCACTTCCAGACCGCCTTCACGACTGCCCTTGGCGTTTTGGTTATCCGAGAGCACCTTGATATCCGGATGTTTTTTGAATTCCGTCTGACAGCCTTCCACGCGGTTTTGCACCGCAGAGACCGGTGGTCCGTTGATGATCACCACGTTGCCTTTGCCTTTCAGGCGGTCGGTAATGTACTTACAGGCCATTTCGCCCGCCTGGGTGTTATCGGAGGTGATGGTCGCATCAGCGCCCTCCGCCGCCACGTCAACCGCAACAACCACGATCCCGGCGTCCTTCGCGCGCTTCACCGCCGGGCCGATCCCTTTGGAATCCGCAGCGTTGAGGATGATCATGTCTACCTTCGCGGCAATAAAGTTGTCGATCTGCGCCACCTGCTGGCCCAGATCGTACCCGCTGGAGACCAGCGTCACCTTGACGTTATCGCCAGCCAGCTTGCGCGCTTCCAGCTCGGCACCTTTGGTGATCTGCACGAAGAACGGGTTGGCCAGGTCACCCACCGTCACGCCGATGGACTTCAGATCTTTTGCCTGCGCAAACGGTGTTGCGGCCAGCAGTGCGCCAGCACAGAGCGCGGTCACTAACGGTTTCAAACGCATAGGGTTTTCCTCGAAGCTGTAGGGTTTTGTTGTTATGCACTTTGATGGTGTCGGGTACGGTATTTGTCGATCAGCACCGCTATGATGATCACCGCCCCTTTGATCACCAATTGCCAGAAGTAGGAGACGCCCATCAGCGTCATGCCGTTGTTGAGGGTGGCGATGATCAGCGCGCCGACCAGCGTGCCGGTGATCGTGCCGATCCCGCCGACGAAGCTGGTACCGCCGAGGATCACCGCCGCAATCGCATCCAGCTCGTAGCCCGTGCCGAGGTTACCGTTGGCGCTGTAGAGGCGCGAGGCGCTCATCACGCCGCCAAGCCCGGAAAGCAGGCCGCTCATGCCGTAGACAAACAGCAGCACCAGCCAGACCTTAATGCCGGTCAGTCGCGCCGCCTGCATGTTGCCGCCCACCGCGTAGATGTGGACGCCGAGCGTGGTGCGGCGCAGGATGAACCAGCAGATAGCAATGACCGCCAGCGCGATCGCCACCAGCCACGGAATGGGGCCGAGGTAGTTATTGCCGATCCACTCGAAGCTGATGTTCGAGTTGATCACCGTGGTGCCGTCCGCCAGCAGATAGGCCGCGCCGCGCAGCGCCGTATAGGTGCCGAGCGTCACGATAAACGGCGGCAGCCCGGCAAAGGCCACCAGAGCGCCGTTGAACAGGCCCAGCACCATGCCGAGCATTAGCGCGGCCGGAATGGAGAGCATCGCAAATTCAGGGATCAGCGAGACCACCATTGCTGCAACCGCCGTAGTACCCAGAATCGAGCCCACGGAGAGATCAATCCCGCCGGTTAAAATGATGAAGGTCATTCCCGCCGCCAGCACGATGTTGATCGACGCCTGGCGGGTAATGTTGAGCAGGTTGCTCTCGGTGAAGAAGTTAGGGGCGATAAAGCCAAATACCGCCACAATCAGGATAAGAATCGGCAAAATGCCGACCGTTTGCATCAGATCGCTCATCAGCATTTTTTTGGCGGAGGCGGATTTCGCCACCTGCTGCGGACTGGTTGAATGTGTCATGGTTGCACCGCCTGATGATGAGTGTCGTTCACGCCGGTTGCCAGCGTCATGATGTTTTCCTGAGAGATGTCGCGCCCGTGAAGTTCACCCGCGATGCTGCCTTCCCGCATCACGTAGACCCGGTCGCTCATGCCTACCACTTCCGGCAGCTCGCTGGAGATCATTAAAATCGCCACCCCTTTGCGCGCCATCTGGTTCATGATGCGGTAAATCTCGCTTTTCGCGCCGACGTCCACGCCGCGCGTGGGTTCGTCCAGAATCAGAATGCGCGGGCCAATCGCCACCCAGCGGGAGATCAGCAGCTTTTGCTGATTGCCGCCGGAGAGCCCGCCCGCGCGCACCTGCGAATGCGGTACGCGGATGTTGAGCAGGGCGATAGCGTCATCGGAAATGGCCTGCGCTTTTTTGCGGTTTAGCATGCCGAAGGTGGCGTCGCGCTCCAGCGTCGCCATGGTGATGTTCTCCTGCGCCGCCAGCTCCAGAAACAGCCCCTGCTCCTTGCGGTTTTCGGTGAGAAAACCGATGCCGTTATCGATGGCCGCGCGCGGGGAGTGGATCACCACCGGCTCGCCGTCCACCTCAATCATGCCGCCGGTGGCCTTACGCACGCCGAAGATGAGCTGCGCCAGCTCGGAGCGTCCGGCTCCGACCAGCCCCGCCAGCCCGACGATTTCGCCGGAACGCACCTGCAGGCTGCACGGCTGTACTTTTTTACCGTCGGTGAGGTGGTGGACGTTCAGACGAGGGCTGCCGAGGGGAATATCACGCTCTTTGTTGAACAGGTCGCTTAGCGGGCGGCCCACCATCATGCGCACCAGCTCAGAGGCGTTCAGCTTGTCGCGCGTCAGGCTGCCGACGTACTGTCCGTCGCGCAGCACGCTGACGCGGTCAGAGAGTTCATACACTTCCGCCATGCGGTGGCTGATATAGATGATCGCCATCCCTTCATCGCGCAGGCGCAAAATCAGTTCAAACAGGCGGTGCGTTTCCCGCGAGGAGAGGGCGGCGGTGGGTTCGTCCATCACCAGGATGCGGCTGTTGCGGTGCAGCGCGCGGGCAATTTCAACCTGCTGCTGTTCGGCGATGGTCAGCTTCATCACCAGGTCGGTGGCATTGAACTGTGCGCCGAGGCGGTCAATCACCGCCTGCGCCTGGGCGGCCATCTCTTTGCGCTGCACCATCCCACCGCGCGACAGCTCGCTGCCGAGAAAGATATTTTCGGCAACGGTCAGGTTGGGCGCGAGCTGCATCTCCTGATAAATCAGGGTAATGCCTGCGGCCAGCGCATCTTTCGGCCCTTTAATGTGAAACGGCTGGCCGTCGATCAGGATCTCGCCGCCGGTGGCGGTATAGGCTCCCGCGAGGATTTTCATCAGCGTGCTTTTTCCCGCGCCGTTTTCCCCCATCAGCGCGTGGATCTCACCGGGGAAAACCGTCAAATCCACACCCTTGAGCGCGTGGAAATTGCCAAACGTTTTGGCAATGTTGCGCATCTCTAAAACCGGGGTTCTGCTCATGGCGGATCTCCTGCGAATATCGATATCTGCACTTCATCACAGGTGCGTAAATGCAAAATGTCAGAAGCCGTTCATATTTGTCATAGTTATGAATATCTCATCGCCGTCACATTTCTCTTTTCCCTCTCCCCGTGGGAGAGGGCCAGGGTGAGGGCACCAAACCGCAGAGGAGCCCAAATCCATGCCATCACGCCCCCCCTTCTTCGCCAGCGCCCGAGGCCGCCTGCTGATTTTCAATCTGCTGGTGGTCGCCGTGACGCTGATGGTGAGCGGCGTGGCGGTGCTCGGCTTTCGTCACGCCAGTCAAATCCAGGAGCAGGTTCAGCAGCAAACGCTGGATGACATGACCGGCAGCATGAACCTCGCCCGTGATACCGCCAACGTGGCGACGGCGGCGGTACGGCTTTCGCAGGTGGTGGGGGCGCTGGAGTACAAAGGTGAAGCCGAGCGCCTGAAGCAGACGCAAATGGCGCTGCGCCGCTCGCTGGAGCAGCTTGCGGATGCGCCGCTGGCGCAGCAGGAGCCGGCGCTGGTGGCGCGCATTATTCAACGAAGCAATGAGCTCCAGCAGAGCGTGACGGAAATGCTTGAGCGCGGACAGCGACGCCATCTGGAGCGTAACGCGCTGCTGAGCTCGCTGTATCAAAGCCAGAGCTACCTGCGTCATCTGCAGGACATCAACCGCCGCTATGGCAGCAACGTACCGGATGCGCAGCAGCTGATGGAGATGGACCGGCTGATCGCCGCTGCCATCGACACCCCTTCGCCGCGCGCGACCGTTCATCAGCTGGACGCCGTGGCCGCAACGCTGCCTCAAAATGCCGTACAGCCTGTTGTGAAGGGGGTTCTGCCTGATTTTAATGCCGAGTTAGGCAAGCTCGCCCCGCTGTCGAAGCAGCTGGAAGAGAGCGATCTGGCGATAAGCTGGTATATGTTCCACATCAAGGCGCTGGTGGCGATCCTCAACGGTGACATTAATCAGTACGTCGAGCAGGTGGCGCAGGCCTCCCGGCTTCGCACGGCCCAGAGCCATCACGAGCTGCAGTCCATCAGCGTGTTTATCAGCATCTTCGCCGTCCTGGCGCTGATCATTACCGGGTGCGCCTGCTGGTATATCTACCGCAATCTGGCCTCCAACCTGACGGCCATTTCCCGGGCGATGTCGCGCCTTGCTCACGGCGAACAGGATGTTTCCGTTCCCGCCCTCCAGCGGCGCGATGAGCTGGGCGAGCTGGCGCGCGCGTTTAACGTTTTTGCCCGCAATACTGCCTCGCTTGAGCACACCACGCGCCTGCTGAAAGAGAAAACCACGCAGATGGAGATCGACCGCGTTGAGCGTCAGGGGCTGGAAGAGGCGCTGCTGCACAGCCAGAAGATGAAGGCGGTCGGACAGCTGACCGGCGGGCTGGCGCATGATTTTAACAACCTGCTGGCGGTGATCATCGGCAGCCTTGAGCTCACCGACCCCGAATCAAAAGATGCGCCGCGCATTAGCCGGGCGCTGAAGGCGGCCGAGCGTGGTGCCTTACTGACGCAGCGCCTGCTGGCGTTTTCCCGCAAGCAGTCCCTGACGCCGCATGCGGTAGAGATGCTGCCGCTGCTGGAGAACCTCCGGGAACTGATGCGCCACTCCCTGCCTGCCACCCTGACCCTGGAAATTGAAGCGCAAACCCCGGCGTGGCCCGCCTGGATAGACGTCAGCCAGCTTGAAAACGCCATCATCAACCTGGTGATGAACGCGCGCGATGCAATGGAAGGGCAAAGCGGGGTGATTAAAATTCGGACCTGGAACCAGCGAGTCACCCGCAGCGACGGGCGCAGGCAGGACATGGTGGCGCTGGAAGTCATCGACCGAGGCAGCGGCATGTCGCAGGAGGTGAAATCCCGGGTCTTTGAACCGTTCTTCACCACCAAGCAGACCGGGAGCGGGAGCGGGTTGGGCCTGTCGATGGTCTACGGCTTTGTCCGCCAGTCCGGTGGTCGCGTGGAGATTGAAAGCGCGCCGGGGCAGGGAACGACCGTCTGGCTTCATCTCCCGCGCTCCGTGCTGCCCGCCGCTGCAGATGATGAAGCGCTCTCAGCTACCGACTCCGTGGATAGCGAGCGGCTGGTTCTGGTGCTGGAAGATGAGGCGGATGTCCGTCAGACCCTGTGCGAGCAGCTGCATCAGCTTGGTTACCTGACGCTGGAAGCGGACAACGGCGAGCAGGCGCTGAATATGCTGGCGGCGTCCCCGGATATTGGCATGTTTATCAGCGACCTGATGCTGCCCGGCAGCCTCAGCGGGGCCGAAGTGATTAACCATGTGCGTAATCATTATCCGCAGCTTCCGGTGCTGCTGATCAGCGGCCAGGATTTACGGCCCGCGCATAACCCTCAGCTGCCGGACGTCCAGCTACTGCGTAAGCCGTTTACGCGGGTGCAGCTGGCGCAGGCGCTGCGGAAAGTCTGTTTATAAGCAGTGATATTTAGGAATTCATCAAGAGCCTGAGTAAACCGGGGGATGCTAACCTGCGCAAAATTTGGCAGATTGGGATATAAAGGGAACTATGCCGGTACTTACAAGAGGGGACTCACAAATGATTGTGATGCCTACAACTTACAGCCCAAAGACCGTAGCAAGGTCTTTCAAGCTCGTTGATGAATTCGAACTCTCCGGGCGAGTGTTACACGTCATTTTTGATAGCCAGACGCCAAGGGCTGCGATTATTGAAGCGGATGTCGAAACCTTCGATGGTGTACCTCGGCATCGGGTTGTTGCTGCCCTGGATTTACAACGTAAAACGCATTTGGGTGAAGATATCATTGCTGTCGAGCGCTGTTGGGAAGATGCCAGTGTTATTCAGGTAGAAGGTATATGCGTTGATCCCGCCGAGCGCGACAAGGGACTGGCAACTCGTCTGTATGAAGCCCTGGTATTACAGTGCGGCGTGACGCTTGTCAGCGACTTTGAACAATATGAGGGTGGGAAGATGCTCTGGCAGAAAATTGCCCGCGAGTCTGACCAAATCGCTGTATTTGTTCTCGATACCGAGCAGGGAGCATTTTGGCCGTATGATGGTAGCAAGGTTATCTATGACGGAGGGTGTATCCCCGAAGATCGTATCTGGAGCCATTCACCGGATCAAAAATGTTATGGCATTGTACTGGTTGCAGAAAATAAACAGCGTGCGAATCAGCTGATGGAAGACGCTGGGCACAACTGAATTTGAGATTCCTCCGCTACCCCTGTTCCCTGTCGTTCATTATCGTAAAGCCAGTTCACCTGCGAGTCTGGCCTTATGAAACGTTACTCAACTGCTCTGTTATTCGGTCTGCTGTCACTCACCAGCCAGCTGGCTCATGCCGATATTGTCGATGATGCTATTGGCAACATTCAGCAGGCGATCAACGATGCCTATAACCCCAGCAGCAGCCGCAGCAGCGATGACGACGATCGTTATGACCGCAGCCGTCAAATCGACAGCCGCCAGTACGACGATCGCCGTCGGCAGCTTGAAGACAGACGTCGCCGTCTCGACGAGCGTCAGCGTCAGTTGGATGACGATCGCCGTCGGTTAGAAGAAGATGAGCGCAGGTTAGAGGACGATTACGATCGAGGTTAAGTGCGGCCTGTTGCCCTCACCCCGACCCTCTCCCACGGGAGAGGGAGAAAACCTAATCCAGTACCAACACCATCCCGTCATAGCCCGCTTCTATGCCCTGCGGCAGCGGGTTATCCATCATCCATACGTCAAACTGATGGCTGATGTGCGTCAGGATCACCTGCGGGCAGCCAATCGCCTCGTTTAACGCAATCACGGTATTTAAGTCGCAATGGTTTCGCGGCGTCTCGTCGCGCGGTTCATGGCTGCAGTCGATAATCATCGCCTGTGGCTGATTGTTGAGCAGGAACTTCACCGTTTTTTCCGGCAGCCCGGCGGTGTCGGAAAGCCAGGCCACGCGGCTGTGGGCTGATTCCAGCAAATACCCGAAGGTCAGTTTTGAATGGTTGAGCGGCAGCGGCGTAACCCGCATACCCTGAAGTTCAAACATCACAAACGGTTCGACCGTGTGGCTGAAATCCAGAATCCCCGGGTGCTTAAACAGGTCGTCACAGCCCGCTTCATCCGGCGGACCGTAAACCGGAATCGTCGCACCCACGCCCCAGCGCAGGGGGAAGAGACCCTGAACGTGATCCATATGGTAATGGGTCAGCAAAAACTGCTGAAAGCTACCTGCGGGCCAGTCGTCCATCAGGTGCGGAATGCCCGCGTCCAGCAGCGTCACCGCATCGTTGAATTTGACCACCGCGCTGCAGGGGCGACGGCGATAGTTGTCCTGCAGGCGCGCCCGGCGGCAGGCCGCGCAGTCGCAGCCAAAGACCGGCACCAGCTGGGCGCCACCGGTTCCCGTCAACGTGATGGTCAGACTCATAACGCACCTCTACAGCGGTTTGGTGAATCGGAAATGGCTCTGCGTGTATCCTTCACGAACGTAAAAACGGTGCGCGTCAGTGCGCTTCACGCTGGTGGAAAGCTCGGTTAGCTCCGCGCCGGCCTGCCGTGCCACCTCTTCCGCCCAGGCCAGCAGCTGACTTCCCACCTTTAACCCACGCGCCTGCGGCATTACGACCAGCTCCTGGATCTCGCCGATCCAGCGCGCGTGATGGAGGTGAAACTGCATGTGCAGACCGATCATGCCGATGACCTGTCCCTCTCTCTCCGCAAGCTGGTAGCGCATGTTGTGATCCTGCAGATTGGCAAGAAACCCGGCGTGGAACGCCTGATGGTCGAACTCTGCCTGCTTCAGTTCGCAGATCAGGGCATAGACAATCTGCGCATCGTCGGCAGTAACGGGGCGAAGCTGGCAGTCAGGCATGCTGTTTCTCCTTCTGGCGGATAAGCGATAAAAAGGTATCGACTGACTGTAGCAAACTTCCGTCGTTATTGAGGATGTGGCAGTCGGACGGGGCATAGCGGGACGCACGCTCAAGCCGCTGATCGATCTCACGAGCTGATTCACGCCCCCGACTCTGCAACCGGCTGCGCAGGACGTCCGGCGAAACCTGCAGACAGACCGGCAGCAGGGCCGCCTCATAGCGGGCGCGCGCTTGTGGCAGATGCGCACGCGAGCCGTTAACCAGCACGTCAAAACCCGCGTGCAGCCAGAGGTCGATCTCAATGCCGACACCGTAATAAAAGCCGTTGGCGTGCCAGCTCAGCGCCAGCAGGTTTTGCCCGGCGCGGGTAAAAAACTCCTGCTCGCTCAGGGCAATATGGTTTTCACTCCCGGCATTGGCCGCGCGAGTAATATATCGGTGCGCAACCAGCAGCTGCGGATGTTCCCGCTGCCGCAAGGCGGACAGCAGGCTGTCTTTACCGGAGCCGGAGGGCCCCATTAACCAGATGAGCCTTCCCATCAGAACACCCTTTTTCCCTGACACCAGACGTGGTCGATATGAACGTGCTCGCCCTTACGGTGGGCCAGCACCAGGTCCGCGCGTTTACCCTCGGCAATTTCTCCGCGATCGTGAAGATTGAGCGCGGTGGCCGGGTTTTTGGTCACCAGGCGAATCGCCTGCGGCAGCGTAAAGCTGTTGCCTTCGTCGTCCGCCACCCGGAACGCCGCATCCAGCAGGCTGGCGGGGTAGTAGTCGGACGAGAGAATATCCAGCAGGCCGAGGGAGGCAAGCCTGCTTGCCGCGACGTTGCCGGAGTGCGATCCGCCGCGCACGATGTTCGGTGCGCCCATCAGCACGTTCATGCCGTGTTTGCGTGACGCTTCCGCCGCCTCGAACGTGGTGGGAAATTCGGCGATGATGCTGCCAAGCTGGTGGGATTCGAACACGTGATCGTGCGTGGTATCGTCATGGCTGGCCAGCGCGATGTTGCGGTCACGACACATCGCGGCAATCCTGAGGCGGTTAGGCTGCGACCACTGTGCCGCAAGCGCCAGCTGCTCTTCCTCGTAGCGTGCCATCTCTGCGTCGTTGAGGGAGTATTTGCCCTGATAGTATTCGCGATACTTTTCAATGTTGGCGAACTGGCGTTGCCCCGGCGAGTGGTCCATCAGGGAGACCAGCGAGACCGGCTCGCGGCTCACCAGCTTTTCAAACAGCGGCAGGGTAGTGTGGTGCGGCAGCTCGCAGCGCAGGTGGAGACGGTGCTCGGCGCGGTTGAGGCCGCGTTTTTGCGTCTCCTCCACGGCGTTGATCATCTTCTCGAGATTCTCCAGCCGGTCGCCGCCGTCGCGCACGTCGCCAATCGCCACCGCGTCCAGCACGGTGGTGATGCCGCTGGCGACCATCAGCGCGTCGTGGCTGCTCATCGCCGAATGGGCGGGCCAGTCCACCTTCGGGCGCGGGGTGAAGAATTTGTCCAGATTATCGGTATGCAGCTCAATCAGCCCCGGCAGCAGCCAGCCGCCTTCGCCGTCCATCGCTTCAGGGGCACGGCTCTGGGTTTCGGCAAAGGCGCGAATAACGCCTTCATGGACTTCAACCGAGCCATCAACGACTTCATTTTCCAGCACCAGCCTGACGTTATTGATAATCATGCGTGGACCCCCATCGGGTGCAGTCGGTCTGCGACGCGGCTGCGTACGGTTTCGTCGTGGAAGATCCCGACGATCGCCGCCCCGCACGCTTTGGCCTGTTCGATCAGCTCCACCACGGCGGCGCTGTTTTTATCGTCGAGCGAGGCGGTAGGTTCATCCAGCAGCAGAATCGGGTAGTCGACAATAAAGCCGCGGGCAATATTGACGCGCTGCTGCTCGCCGCCGGAAAAGGTCGACGGGGCAAGGTGCCACAGGCGCTCGGGCACGTTGAGGCGCGTCAGCAGGCTGGCGGCTTTGGCGGCGCAGGTTTCACGCGGCACGCCGAGATCCAGCAGGGGCTGCATCACCACGTCCAGGGCGGAGATCCGCGGGATCACCCGCAGAAACTGGCTGACCCAGCCGATCGTCGTGCGGCGCACTTCCAGCACCTTACGCGCGGGGGCCTGCACCAGATCGACCCACTCATCTTTGTGGCGAATGTGAATATGGCCTTCGTCCGGGAGGTAGTTAGCGTACAGGGAGCGCAGCAGGGTAGATTTTCCGCTGCCGGAATGGCCGTGCAGCACCACGCATTCGCCGCTGCTGACCTCTAGCGAGGCATTTTGCAGCACCGGCAGGCGCACGCCGTTTTGCTGGTGGAGCACAAAGGTCTTACTTACGTTTTGTACGTGGATCATGTTGGCCTCTTAATTCTGTAATACCGAGGACACCAGCAGCTGGGTGTACGGATGGTGTGGATCGTCGAGCACCCGGTCGGTGAGCCCACTTTCCACCACCTGACCCTGCTTCATCACCAGCAGACGGTCTGCCAGCAGGCGCGCAACGCCCAGATCGTGGGTGACAATCACCACCGCAAGGTTCAGCTCCACCACCAGACCGCGCAGCAGGTCGAGCAGGCGCGCCTGCACGGAGACGTCCAGCCCGCCGGTGGGTTCGTCCATAAACACCAGCTTCGGATGGGTGACCAGGTTGCGGGCAATCTGCAGGCGCTGCTGCATCCCACCGGAGAAGGTTGTCGGCAGGTCGTCGATGCGCGAGGCGGGGATCTCCACCTCCTCCAGCCAGTGCTGGGCGGTGGCGCGGATGTTGCCGTAGTGGCGCGCGCCGGTGGCCATCAGGCGTTCGCCGATGTTGCCCCCGGCGGAGACCTGACGGCGCAGGCCGTCCATCGGGTGCTGATGCACCACGCCCCACTCGGTGCGCAGCAGGCGCCGGCGCTCGGCCTCGCTTATGCCGTAGAGGGAGCGTCCCTGATACAGGATCTCGCCGTGTTGCGGCGTCAGGCGCGCGGAGATGGACTTCAGCAGGGTGGTTTTGCCGGAGCCGGACTCGCCGACGATCCCCAGAACCTCGCCCGGCCACAGCTCGAACGACACGTCGCTAAAGCCTTTGCCCGGCGCATAAAGGTGTGTCAGGTGATTAACCGAAAGCAGCGGTTTCATTGGCCGTTCGCCTCGCTCTGTTGGCGGCAGTAATCGGTGTCGGAGCAGACAAACATCCGTTTGCCCGTGTCGTCCAGCACCACCTCGTCCAGATAGCTGTGTTTGGATCCGCAGATGGCGCACGGCTCGTCCCACTCCTGCACCGTAAACGGGTGATCGTCGAAATCGAGACTTTCCACCCGGGTGTAAGGCGGGACGGCGTAGATGCGTTTCTCACGTCCGGCGCCGAACAGCTGCAGGGCGGGCATCATGTCCATCTTCGGGTTGTCGAATTTCGGGATCGGCGACGGGTCCATCACGTAGCGCCCGTTCACCTTCACCGGGTAGGCGTAGGTGGTGGCGATATGGCCGAAGCGGGCGATATCCTCATACAGCTTCACCTGCATGACCCCGTACTCCTCCAGCGCGTGCATGGTGCGGGTTTCCGTTTCGCGCGGCTCGATAAAGCGCAGCGGCTCCGGGATCGGCACCTGGAAAATCAAAATCTGATCTTCAGCCAGCGGGGTTTCGGGGATGCGGTGACGGGTCTGGATCAGCGTCGCGTCTTCGGTTTTTTCGGTGGTGGTGACGCCGGTAACGCGCTGGAAGAAGCTGCGGATCGACACGGCGTTGGTGGTGTCGTCGGCGCCCTGGTCGATGACCTTCAGCACGTCCGCCTCGCCGATCACGCTGGCGGTGATCTGAATACCGCCCGTGCCCCAGCCGTAGGGCATCGGCATTTCGCGGCCGCCGAACGGCACCTGATAGCCCGGAATGGCCACCGCTTTAAGTATCGCGCGGCGGATCATGCGTTTGGTTTGCTCGTCCAGATAGGCAAAGTTGTAGCCGCTTAAGTTAGCCATTGGCGCGCTCCCGTTGCAGACGTTTCAGCAGTTCCAGTTCGGCCTGGAAATCGACGTAGTGCGGCAGCTTGAGGTGCGAGACAAAGCCGGCGGCCTCAACGTTATCCGCGTGGGCCAGCACGAACTCTTCGTCCTGCGCCGGGCCTGCAACGTGCTCGCCGTAGTCCGGTGCCTGGAGTGCGCGGTCAACCAGCGCCATTGCCATGGCCTTGCGCTCGCCGAGGCCGAACACCAGCCCGTAGCCGCGGGTAAAGTGCGGGTCTTCATTTTCGGGTGCGACAAAACCGTTCACCATTTCGCACTCGGTCATCAGCAATTCGCCGACGTTCACCGCAAAACCCAGCTCTTCCGGCACGATTTCGACGTCGATGTAGCCGCTGCGAATTTCGGCTGCAAACGGGTGGTTGCGCCCGTAGCCGCGCTGGGTGGAGTAGGCCAGCGCCAGCAGATAGCCTTCGTCGCCGCGCATCAGCTGCTGCAGGCGGGACGAGCGCGAGCACGGGTAAACCGGCGGCGTGCGGGTGATGTCATCCGGCTGCGCGTCTGAATCTTCTTCCGCCTTCGCCAGGCCCTGTTTTGCCAGCAGGCTGAAGACGTGCGGAGACGGTTCTTGTTCGGCGTCAGAGGTGCTCAGCTGCGGCGCTTCGCCGTTCGCCAGCAGGGTAAAATCCAGCAGGCGATGGGTGTAGTCGTAGGTCGGGCCAAGCAGCTGGCCGCCGGGGATGTCTTTATAAACGGCAGAAATGCGGCGCTCCAGGCGCATCTCCGCCGTGTTCACCGGCTCGCTGACCGCCAGTTTGGCAAGCGTGGTGCGGTAGGCGCGCAGCAGGAAGATGGCTTCCACGTTATCGCCGCTGGCCTGCTTCAGGGCCAGCGCCGCCAGCTCGCGGTCAGCGATGCCGCCCTCGGTCATCACGCGGTCGACGGCAAGGTTTAGCTGCTGTTCAATCTGGGCGACGCTCAGCTCGGGAAGCCGTTCATCGCCCCGTCGTCTGTGCGCCTGTAGCGCATGGGCGGCGGCGATGGCCTTCTCGCCCCCTTTGACGGCAACGTACATCAGCACACCTCCACGTGGGTGGTCCGCGGGATTGCCAGCAGGCGCTCGCCGCAGGTCAGGATCAGGTCAATGCCCAGCGGGAACGGGTGCGGGCGTTCGGTCAGCTCGTGAATGATGCACTCCGGAAGCTGCGGCGCGACCATACGCTCGTCGGCGATGCCTGCACCGGTCAGGCGCAGCATGCGGCCGCCGCTCAGGCTGGAGACCTGCAGGATCAGCGTGGCGCTGGTTTCCGGGGCGACGGCGCTGCCTTCGCTCAGGGCGTTGAGCTGTTCATGGCTGATTTGCTCGTCGGCCACGGCAAAAACCGCCTGCTGGGGCTGATCGACCAGCGGGGCGCCGGTGTGAAAACGCAGGTTCTGGCTGGCGATATCGTTCGACAGCGCGCCCGAAAGCCACACCGGAGTGTCGTTATCGGCAAGCGTCAGCAGCACGCTGGTGGTCGCCAGGTTCAGCGGCAGCCAGCCCTGGGAGAGCTGGTGCAGCGAGACGATCACGCCCGGCTCGCTCATCGCCTTCAGCAGACGACGAAAACTGTGTTGGGCATCCTGGACGGCCAGGGTAAAAGCAGGTTGAAGCGTCATGCGTTGTCTCCGCGAACGAGCGTAAAGAAGTCGACCCGGCTGGTGTTCACTTCGGCCTGACGTGCGGCAATGCGCGCGGCGCGGTCGGCTTCCAGCGGGGCAATAAGGGTTTCCATTAACGTCTGGAAATAGGGTTGTTCCTGTAAAAGCGCGTCGATCACCGCGCAGCGCTCGGCGTGCGCTTTGTCGCGCCCCAGCACGTAGCTGTAGCCCAGCGTGCCGCTGTTCAGACGGATCGCGGCGCGGGTGAGGGTGGCGTCTCCGGCGAAGAAGCGCTCGCCGGTGCCGCCCATGCGCGCCTGGATCTGAACGAGTCCGATTTCCGGGGCGCGGAGGGTGTCGTAATCGGGCGCCAGACTCATGGCGCTCATGCGGGCAGAGAGTGCGGCAGGCTGGCTGTGGGCCAGAACGCGCATCCAGCGCTGTCGGGTGGAGATGTCGAAGTGCATTCAGTGCTCCATGGTGAATTCGATCATGTCGGCGCGGGTCAGGCTGACGGAGTATTCCGTCGCGTTGATCTCGCCGTCACGGTGGTTGAGGGTGCGGACGCAGAGCAGCGGGGCCATATTGGGAATTTCGAGCACCTTGCTCTCTTTCGCCTGCGCGCGACGGGCGCTGATGCGCGTCTGGGTGCGCTTGAGCGCAACGCCTGTCGCATCCTGAAGAAAGTCGTGCAGCGAGCCGCTGGAGAAATGCTGGAGCACGGGCCAGAGGGCGAGGTCCGCGAAGTAGTGGTCTATCTGGCACACCGCCACGCCGTTAACGCGGCGCAGGGTGCGCAGGTGAATGACGCTATCGCCCTCCTGAATGCCCAGCGCGTCCGCGACGTGGCTGGAGGCCGGGCGCAATACCGAGAGCAGCTTTTCGCTGGTCGGGTGGCTGCCCTGATCCAGCAGGTTCTGGCTGAAGCGCGCCTGGGCGTTTAGCGGGTAGTCGAACGGGCGCATCAGCACCAGCACGCCCACGCCCTGACGGCGCTGGACCCAGCCGCGCTCGACCAGCTGGTCAATGGCGCGGCGCAGGGTGTGGCGGTTCACCTCATAGCGGTCGGCAAGCTGCTGCTCGGCGGGCAGGTAGTCCCCGCAGCGATAGTGCGTGCGCAGCTCCACTTCGAGCTTTGCCGCAATCTCCTGCCAGCGGGTGGGGTAACTGGTCGGATGTCTGGATAAGTGCATAGAAAACAAAGCCTCGCTTCTCAGATGAAGTGCTTACGCAAACGTTGAGAGAGGAAATCCAGCAGGCTGACGGTAACGATGATGAGCACCATCAGGGCGCAGGTTTGCTGGAACTGGAAACCGCGAATCGCTTCCCACAGGGTGACGCCAATCCCGCCTGCACCCACCATGCCGACCACCGTCGCGGAGCGGACGTTGGACTCAAAGCGGTACAGGGAGTAGGAGATCAGCAGCGGCATAACCTGCGGCAGGACGCCGTAAAGGATCTCTTCGATTTTATTGGCGCCCGTGGCGCGGATGCCTTCCACCGGGCCAGGCTCGATGGCTTCGACCGCTTCGGAGAGCAGCTTGGAAAGCACGCCGGTGGTGTGGATGAACAGTGCCATTACGCCCGCGAACGGACCCAGGCCAACGGCGACCACGAACAGCATCGCAAAGACCATCTCGTTGATGGCGCGGCAGGCGTCCATCAGGCGACGCATCGGCTGATACACCCACCACGGCACGATGTTTTCGGCGCTCATCAGGCCAAATGGAACAGAGAGCACGACGGCAAGGGCGGTGCCCCAGACGGCGATTTGCAGGGTGACCGCCATTTCGCTGAGATAGTCCTGCCACTGGCTGAAGTCCGGCGGGAAGAAGTCGGCGGCGAAGGTCGCCATGTTGCCCGCGTCTTTGAAGAGCAGCAGCGGATCCATTTCCGCGCCCTTCCAGGAGATAACCAGCACCGCCAGCAGGATGGCCCAGCTGATGAGCGAGAACCAGCTGCGCTTCGGCGGTGGGAGGGTGATGGTTTGCATGTTGGCTCCTTTGGTTTTAGTCCCCTCTCCCTTGAGGGAGAGGGTTAGGGTGAGGGGGAAATGGTGCGCGCTGATGCCCTCACCCCGGCCCTCTCCCACAGGGAGAGGGAGAAAGGCACTACTGCACCGCTTTATTCACGCTCGTCATTGCACCGAGCGCGGCGGTCAGGCGGTCGAGGTCTTCCAGTTGCGCCTGAATGGTGGCCACTTTGCTGGTCTTCTCCTCGTCCTTCAGCCCTTTGTTGTCCTTCACGCCCTGCATCTCTTTAAACAGCGCCAGCTGACGAATCGGGACCAGCTGCAGGTCGCTTGACGGGCGGAACGGTGCCCAGCCCAGACGCTCCAGGACCGCTTTCTCTTCCGGCGTTTTGCCATAGGTCATAAAGAAGTCGTACACCTTGTCCTTGGTGCTTTCAGACAGGTTTTTACGCCACACGATCGGGTCGCCCGGGATCAGCGGCGATTTCCAGATGACCTTGATTTCCTTCAGCTTCTCCGGCGCGGAAGTTTTCAGCTTGTCGAGGTTCTCGGTGTTGTTGGTGGCAACGTCCACCTGCTTGTTGGCCACGGCCAGGGCGTTGGTTTCGTGGCTGGCGTTCACCGTGCGTTTGAAGTCGCTGGCGGAGGCGTTGTTTTTGGCGAAGACGTAGTAGCCGGGGACAAGGTAACCGGAGGTGGAGTTCGGGTCGCCGTTGCCGAAGGTCAGCTCTTTGCGCCTGGCGAGCATGTCGTTGAGGTTGTTGATCGGGCTGTCTTTGTTCACGATCAGCACGCTCCAGTAACCCGGGGAGCCATCTGCCGCGACGGTCTGGGCAAACACCTGGCCGTTCGCGCGGTCCACCGCTTCCATGGCGGAGAGGTTGCCGTACCAGGCGATGTCCACTTTATTAAAGCGCATCCCCTGGATGATGCCCGCGTAGTCCGGGGCGAAGAAGGCGTTCACTTTGATCCCCAGCTTGGTTTCCATATCTTTCAGGAACGGTTCCCACTGAGGCTTCAGGTTCTGCTGTGATTCCGTCGAAATAATGCCGAAGTTCAGCGCTTTTTCCTGCTCTTCCGCATACGCTGGGCTTAACAGGGTGCTGATGCTGAACATGCTGGTAAAGGCCAGCGCGGCAACGGCTTTGTAGCTCATGTACTTTCCTCGGATCGGGTTTAATTAAGCAGCCTGCGCGTTCTCTTCGACGCGGTTAATGCTGCGGTAGAGATGGTCAAAACGTTCGTTATCAAACTGATGGCTCGCGCCATCAAAGAACACATGCCCCTGACGCAGGGCGACAATGCGTTCGCAGTAGCGCAGGGCGTAATCCACCTGATGCAGCGTGACCACCACGGTGATGCCGTCGTTCTGGTTAATGTCGCGCAGGGTCTCCATCACGATGCGGGCGGACTCCGGGTCCAGCGAGGCAATGGGTTCGTCAGCGAGAATGATTTGCGCTTTTTGCATCAGAGCGCGGGCAATGGCGACGCGCTGCTGTTGTCCACCGGACAGGGTGGAGACGCGCTGGTGGGCGAAATGCGCCATGCCGACGCGGGTCAGCGCCTGTAAGGCTTCCTGCTTCTGGGACGGGGAGAACCAGCGCAGACAGGTGCGCCAGAACGGGGTGCTGCCGAGCGCGCCAATCAGCACGTTCTCCAGCACCGTCAGGCGGTTCACCAGGTTGAACTGCTGGAAGATGCAGCCCGTCTGGGCGCGGCTCTTGCGGATATCGCTGGCGAGACGCCCCGCGCGCTGCACGGTATTGCCCAGCAGCTCGACGTGGCTTTCCGGCGTTTTATCGCAGGTGATAAGGCCGCTTAAATGACGCAGAAGAGTGGATTTACCTGAACCGGATGGCCCCAGCAGCGCCACCATTTCGCCCTGCTGGACGGTCAGATCAACGGCATGCAGAGCCTTATTGTGATTGAAGGTCTTGCTCAGTTTCTCGACGCGGATGACGGTTTGCATGTGCTGGGCCTCACGATAAATGTGGCCTCATGCTGGCGCATCAATGTGACATTTGGGTTAAGTCTGGGTTGCGGGAGTTTGAAGAGTTGAGCGGAGTTTGATGACAGGCGGAGGCAGACGGCCCTCCGCCCGAAGATTAGTGCTGCTGCTTAACGACGTTAATCATCCACGGCACGCCGTATTTATCGGTGACTTTACCGAAACCGTGCGCCCAGAAGGTTTCCTGCCAGGCCATTTCGATATTCCCGCCCGCGGCGAGGTTGTCGAACCAGCGCTTGCCTTCATTAACGTCCTGGGTGTCGAGTACCAGCGTGAAACCCGCGTACTGCGCGTTGCTGCCCGGCGGCATTCCGTCGCTCATCATGATATCGCTGCCCGCAATGCGAACGTTGGAGTGAGCGATAGCCGAATCCGGAAATTGCATACCGGACGGACAGCCTTCATCGCTGTTATCGCTTTTTGGCATTTCGCCGAATGTGATTTTATAGAGGAGTTCTGCGCCGACGGCTTGCTGGTAGAAAGAAGTGGCTTCTGCACAGTTGCCGGCGAAAGAGATGTAGGGACTTAACGGCATAATCTTTACCTCACGTAAGAAAAGCCCGTTAAGTGTAGTTCCCGAAAACCCGGTAAGCGAAGCGCCACCGGGCGGGTAAATCAGTTCTTTTTCACGAACTCGGATTTCAGCTTCATCGGACCGAAGCCGTCAATTTTGCAGTCGATATTATGATCGCCTTCAACCAGACGGATATTCTTCACTTTGGTGCCAATCTTCAGCATGGAAGAACTGCCTTTCACTTTCAGATCTTTAACCACGGTTACGCTGTCTCCGTCCGCCAGCAGATTGCCGTTCGCATCTTTTACGACAAGTGCATCAGCATCGTGTGATGGTTCGGCATCATTCCATTCGTGAGCGCATTCCGGGCAGATGAACATGCCATTATCTTCATAGGTGTATTCAGAATTGCATTTTGGGCAATGTGGGAGTGACATATCGGTATCCTCAAAAAAGTGTAAACGCGCTGGAAAGTGCCAGCTAAATGACGGCAGCGTGCCGAAAAAGGCGGCAAGTATAGCGCAAATCCACACGGTTGTCGGTGATATTGTGAATTAAAAAAATGCAAAAAGCGTATCGGGAGTGACACTTCCTGTCAGTCAGTTAAGCGATGCTTACGTCATTAACACGGTGGAAAGAATGGGTGCTAAATATATCGAATATTTTATTGCGGCAAATTGCTACGCTCCGCCATTTCGGATAAGGTGAAGCGACACATTGTTATTTATCTCCTGACTTCGCTGCCATCCATATCTTTTGGCAGGGGCGTATTACCTCTCTTTTTAGGTGGGTAAATAATGATGATATATCCTGAAGTTTCTTAAAATTGGGCTACGCTTTTTTCCTTTGGCCGTCAGGCCAGGAGGGGAGCTATACACGCCATGCAAGGATAGCGAATTATTTCTGATTATCATCAATCAGTTATATTTCGGCGAACATGTTTCCACACGTGATCATATAAGCCTGAACAACATAATTAATACCAGTGGCTTAATAAAAGTAATAAATTTGCGTTAAGGAAAGGCTTTTATCATGCACACACAGACCATTTTTGAATTAAGCCAGGAAGCTGAGCGTTTGTTACAGCTCGCCCTGCAAAATCTTGATACGTTGAAATCAATGCCGACTGCGATGCTGGAGAGCACAGCGGCTGCCATTACGGGTGAAAAGAACAACGTTTTACCTTTGCATTTTAGTGCGCGCGGTGTCGAAGCGCAGCAGGCGATGCTGAATAATGAATTACGGAAAATAACCCGGCTGGAAATGGTCCTCGCTATTGTTGGCACCATGAAAGCGGGGAAATCGACCACCATTAATGCGATTGTGGGTACCGAAGTGTTGCCGAACCGCAATCGTCCGATGACGGCGCTACCTACCCTGATTCGCCATACGCCGGGTCAGAAGGATCCGGTGCTGCATTTCTCACATGCCTCGCCGATTGATGAATTGATTCAACTGCTTCAGAAAAAGCTATGCGATTACGATCGCGGGAAGCTGGCCCAGCGTCTGGAAATTGATAAAGACATGAATACGCTGCTGGAGCGCATTGAAAAAGGAGAAGCTTTTGAGAAGCATCACCTGGGCGCGCAGCCGATATTTCATTGTCTGAAAAGCCTCAACGATCTGGTGAGACTTTCCCAGGCGCTAGGCGTGGAGTTTCCCTTCTCTGAATATGCCGCCATCGAACATATTCCGGTGATTGAAGTGGAATTCGTGCATCTTGCGGGTCTGGATGCTCACCTGGGACAGCTGACGCTGCTTGATACGCCCGGGCCGAATGAGGCCGGACAGCCGCATCTGCAAAAAATGCTCAACGAACAGTTGTCCCGCGCGTCGGCTGTGCTGGCCGTGATGGATTATACCCAGCTTAAATCCATCTCTGATGAAGAAGTCCGCCAGGCCATTTCCGCGGCGGGAAAATCCGTGCCGCTGTATGCGCTGGTCAATAAGTTCGATCAGAAAGATCGCAATAGCGACGATGAAGAGCAGATCCGGGCGATGATCTCCGGCACCTTAATGAAAGGCAATATTTCGCCTGGCCAGATCTACCCCGTTTCCTCCATGTGGGCGTATCTGGCGAACCGCGCTCGCTACGAGATGAGTACCCACGGACAGCTGCCGGATCATCAGGAGCAACCCTGGGTACAGGATTTTGCCGAAGCGGCGCTTGGGCGGCGCTGGCGTACGGCGGACCTCGACGATATCGATCATATTCGTCATTCTGCCGATTTGCTCTGGGAAGATTCCCTCTTTGAACAACCCATACGCAAGCTGATTTACGCCGCCTATGCCAACGCCTCGCTTTACGCGCTGCGTTCGGCCTCGCATAAGCTGCTTAATTACGCACAAAATGCCCGGGAGTACCTCGACTTCCGCTATCAGGGTCTGACGGTCGCCTTTGAGGCGCTGGAATTGAATATCGCACGTCTGGAAGAGGACATGGCGCTGCTGCAGACGCGCCAGAGCGTGGTGAGCGATGAGGTGAAACATGAAGTTGAGGAGGCGCTGAACGCCACTGCGGACTTTATGGGGGCCCAAAAAACCGCGCTTAACCAGGCGATTGGCGAGGTGTTCAGCGCTCAGCATATTCGTGATTTGGCAGGCATCGATCGGCAGAACGCTCACGGTGACGAGCCGCACGAGCTGAAGCAGCTGGTTCTGGACGACGAAGGGCAGGCGCAGATTGCGCTGAGTAAAATCCGCTCCTCCTGCGAGCGGGTGATGCTGGATGCGCAGACGAAGATTTGCCGGGAGCTGGCGCTACGCTTCGACCAGCTTGAGTCCACGCTGGCGCGCTCCCTGAACGAGGCCATGCGCCCCATCGAAACGCGTATTAAAGAGCATCTCAGCCATGCGGGTTTTCGGGCGCGAATCAGTTTCCCGGCGTTTCAGGCTCACCAGCTTAACTTCAACACGCGGGCGCTGTTTAATGATGCGATTGCGCAGGATGACAGCCAGGCAGGCCCGCCATCGGGTGGGGGCAGCATGCGAGAGACGGTCTCTCGCTGGCTCAATAATCCGGGCTGGGGCTGGGATGAGTATGTGGAAACGCGCACGCGCTATGTTATCGACATTGCGCAGCTACATGACAAATTTAAGCAACATATTGAACAGTTTTGTGAACAAATACGTAAAGCTTTGTCCGCGCAGGTCGATGTCTCTGTTACGGCAGGAATGGCAACGTTCTTTGCGGAATTTTCGCTGTGCCTGACCGGGTTACAGGAAAGCTTGCGTGATAGCCTCGCAGTGCGTCAACAGAATGAGCATTCAACCCGAGCGCTCTGTCAGCTGTTGAAGCAAAGTATCACTACTGCGACGTGGATACAGGAAGATACCCGACTGTTACGCGATGATATTCAAACCCTATTCGCGGCAGAGCAACCATGACAACACCACTACTGGACGGCCCCGGGCGAACGCTGGAGTGTATTAATCCAAAATTTATGGTCGATCTGGTGCAGGGGGGAGACGCGGCGCGTCATTCTCATCTGGGACCACAACAGCTTCAGTTTCGCGAGCGTTTGACTCAGGAAATCATGACGCATACCCGGCTACGCCCCTGGGCGATGGCGGGTATGCTCAATGAAAATGCAGCGCTGCGCCTGGGGCTGGCGGAAAAACTGGCCGGCATGCTGGATCCGGGTCATCTGGCGCTGACGCTGATGGCAGAGAAGCTGATTGCTTTGCGCCAGCAGACGCACCCGCGCGCCCCGCAATCCCCCGGGCTGATGCAACAGTACGCTGAACTCGCCTCTCATTTTACCCAACGTGCAGCATATAAAGAAAAGGCGCTGACCCAGCGCGGGCTCACGGTGCAGGCGGGCGAGCACAGCGAGCAGATTTTTACCCGCTGGCGGGCCGGGCATTATGACGGCTGGTCGCTGGCCGGGCGCTGTTTTATCGTGCTGGAAGAGCTGCGCTGGGGGGCATTTGGTGATGCATGCCGCCTCGCGAATGAAGATGTGGCGGCAATGCTTAAGGATAACCTGCGCAGCATGGCGGCTAACTATCTGGCGCAGGGCATTAATGCATCCCCCACGACCCGCCATTTCTATCACCAGTGGCTGACAACGCCTGCCTCTCCGGGTTTAATCGATCATAAAGACATGCTGGGGTGGCTGGGGGACTGGTGTCAGGCGGATCAACATCCGGTGAGCTGGTCAGTCACGCAAAACTGGCAGACCGTCGCGCTGGGTATGCCAAGGCTCTGTTCGGCAAAACGGCTGGTGGACGCGATGGTGGAAGAGATTTTTGGGTAAACCCCTTCTCGCTCACCCTCTCCCCGTAGGGAGAGGGAACGGTGCGGTGTGTTAATGATTCATTTGTATTGGTTTCGGCTCAGGCTGGGTCTCAGGCATATTCCCGTAGCGTTTCGCATACAGCGCGGTGATGATGGGCACCAGAATCGCGGTGACAATCACGCTGGCGGCAACCAACGCCGTCGCTGAAGCCGCCACCGGTTCGAAGGCCGGGTTAATCTGGGCAATAATCACCGGGTTTGCGACGGCTGCGCCCGCGGCTGAAGAGGCGGCGACGCCGGCCGTGCCGTTTCCTCCTCCGATTACGCGGTCGGCAATAATCAGCGGAATACCGGTGATGACGATCACGGCGACACCCAGCACAATCCCCAGCAGGCCGGTATCGAGAATGACCTTCAGGTTGATGGTGTTCCCCAGCGCGAAGCCGAAGAACGGGATCAGCACCGGCGTGGCTTTGCTGAAGAAATCACGCAAATCGTGATCGAGATTGCCAAGGGCGAAACCGACCAGGAAGGGCAGGATCGCGCCGACAAAGTGGTGGGGCTCAAACGAGGCCAGGCCAGCAGACCCCAGGATCAGCATCGTCATCAGCGGGCCGGACTCCAGAGACATCAACACAAATGCGCCGGACTCTTCTTTTGTCCCGTACTGGTTCATCAGGCTGGCGTACAATCCGCCGTTGGTCATATCCATCGCCGAGACAATCGCCAGGACCGATAACCCCGCGAAGAACCCGGTCTGAATTCCATCCTCCGGAATGAACATCGCACATATCATCGCCACCGCCCAGGCAACGGCTATTTTGGTTATCACCAGCGTGCCGGATTTGCGTATTACAGTACCCGTTGCCCGCAAATTAATGGATGCGCCGATACAAAAAAACCAGACGGCAAGAATGGGGACCGTGCCTGTTATCATGCCTTTTGTGAAACCGCCAAAATAAGCTCCAGTATCGGGAGCAAGGGTATTCAGGATCGCGCCCAGCACCAGCGGAACCAGCATCATACCGCCAGGTATGCGTTCTATCGTGGCTTTAATCTTCATGGACAAACCTCACATCGGATCCCGCAGGACGGGTGATAGGTGTTAAAAATTAGTCAATAAATTCAATCAATTGCTCTTTTTGCTTGCGGTGTTTTTTCGATTGCCCTGCAACATAATTAAATGTGTGCTCCCGATTAACCTGATTCAGAAACACCTTAAACGCTGAATTCGGATTTATCATGCGATCATTGGAATAGTGATTCAATGAAAATAAAACATCGTTTTAGTTATCTTTGTCACATATTCAATGCAAAACTTGAGGCCGGTTCCTGTGGGTGAGAATTTATGTAAAGCTGATGTGAATTAACGTGGTTTGTTTTTCTGTTAGGAAAGAAATAATGACGCGCGGGAGGATGTTCTTTAGGCAGGTTAAGGAAGTGCTTATTGGCACTCCTTGACAAAAATTTGCCTGAGCTGACCGGACGCGAAAATATGTGTGAAGTTGATCACACATATAAACGCTGGTAGGGTAAAAAGGTCATTAACTGCCCAGGCAGGCGTCAACAGGTTCGGTTGTATCGACGTAAAACGTCAATGTAAGTAAACCTGCTACGCTTGAATAAGGCGATTCGCATGGAGCGGATCCCATGGTTCACAGAACGCAAACTGGACTGTGAAACAGACAGGGCCGAGTCAACGAGGATAGCTATGCTGAGAAGGAAAAAGATTAAACCCATTACGCTTCGCGACGTCACCATTATTGATGACGCAAAGCTGCGTAAAGCCATTACCGCAGCCTCGCTCGGTAACGCGATGGAATGGTTCGATTTTGGTGTCTACGGCTTTGTGGCCTATGCGTTAGGTAAAGTGTTTTTCCCCGGGGCCGATCCCAGCCTGCAGATGATTGCCGCACTGGGTACGTTCTCCGTTCCCTTCCTGATTCGCCCGCTGGGCGGTCTGTTCTTCGGTATGCTCGGCGATAAATATGGTCGTCAGAAAATCCTGGCCATCACCATCGTCATTATGTCGATCAGTACATTCTGTATCGGCCTTATACCGTCTTACGCCACCATCGGCATTTGGGCACCGATTCTGCTGCTGATTTGTAAGATGGCTCAGGGCTTCTCCGTGGGCGGTGAATATACCGGTGCCTCGATCTTTGTTGCCGAGTATTCCCCGGACCGTAAGCGCGGTTTTATGGGAAGCTGGCTGGACTTTGGCTCGATTGCCGGGTTTGTTATGGGCGCGGGCGTAGTGGTGCTGATTTCAACCGTGGTGGGCGAAGATAACTTCCTCGACTGGGGCTGGCGTATCCCATTCTTCCTGGCACTGCCGCTGGGGATTATTGGTCTCTACCTGCGTCATGCGCTTGAGGAGACGCCAGCGTTCCAGCAGCACGTCGAAAAACTGGAGCAGGGTGACCGCGAAGGGCTGCAGGATGGTCCGAAGGTGTCGTTTAAAGAGATTGCCACTAAGCACTGGCGCAGCCTGCTGACCTGTATTGGCCTGGTGATTTCGACCAACGTGACCTACTACATGCTGTTGACCTACATGCCGAGCTATCTGTCGCACAACCTGCACTACTCGGAAGATCACGGTGTACTGATTATTATCGCCATCATGGTCGGTATGCTGTTTGTGCAGCCGATTATGGGCTTGTTGAGTGACCGTTTTGGCCGCCGACCGTTCATTATTCTGGGAAGCGTTGCGCTGTTTGCTCTGGCCATTCCGGCATTTATTCTGATCAACAGTAATGTGCTGGGGCTGATTTTTGCCGGTCTGCTGCTGCTGGCGGTGATCCTTAACTGCTTTATCGGGGTGATGGCCTCAACGCTGCCCGCGATGTTCCCGACGCATATTCGCTACAGCGCGCTGGCCGCGGCCTTTAACATCTCGGTGCTGATTGCCGGTCTGACCCCGACGCTTGCCGCCTCGCTGGTAGAGAGCACGCAGAACCTGATGATGCCGGCTTATTACCTGATGGTGATCGCGGTGATTGGTTTGATTACCGGTATTACCATGAAGGAGACGGCGAACCGTCCTCTGAAAGGTGCAACGCCTGCGGCGTCTGATATTCAGGAAGCGAAAGAGATCCTGCGTGAGCACTACGATAACGTAGAGCAGAAGATTGAGGATATTGACGCAGAGATTGAAGAGCTGCAGAAAAAACGCTCCCGACTGGTGGACCAGCATCCACGCATCAACGAGTAATAAAGAAAACCCGCCAACGGCGGGTTTTCTTTTATTAGCATCCAGCAGCGATGTAGTCGCCATTGGCGCTGATGGGGATCACCGTCAGAAACAGCACCGTCGCGAACAGGATCAGGACTATCCCTCCGGCTATTTTGACTGCCGGTACGAGCCATTTCAATGAGGCGCTTTCTCCGAACCAGCTCACCGTGCGCTCGCGGGCGTAGCGTACTGCCAGTGAAAGTCCCACAATAGAGAGCGCGGTTCCCAAAGACATAGTCATGACTGCGGCCACCCCCCAGGTGACAATGCCCAGCGCGTTCGAAAACATCAGGATCATGATCGCCCCGCTGCACGGGCGTGCGCCAATCGCCAGAATGACGCCCAGGCGCGTTTTCCAGTCGCCTTGTGCCAGGTTTGCCCCCACGCCGTGGTGGCCGCAGCCACAGTGTTCATCGTGCTGATGAAGCGGCTTGATGGCTGAGATCGTTAACCTGTGTGGACGCAGGCTCTTCAGCGCCTGGTAAATAACAAACGCGCCAAAAGCGCCAATAAGCACTGCGCTTATCTTCTCCACGTACCAGCGGCTGGTACTGATATCCCCTGAGGCGAGGTTAAACCCCACCGCCAGAATAAAGACAAACAGGATGGCGCTCACGCCCTGCATCAGGCTACCCAGGAATGGGACGACCCGGGCGGCCAGCTCGCTTTCCTTATTGGTGGTCAGATAGGTCGTTACAATGAATTTTCCGTGCCCGGGTCCGATGGCGTGAAGGACACCATAAAGGAAAGCCCCCGTTAACAGCCATAATCCGCCGCTGTACTGGTGGTTATTAAGCTGCAGCAAATACATCACCAAATAACGGTGCAGCGTAATTTGTGTGGCGAGACACCACTGGATAAAAGCGTTCCAGTGCGCATGCAGGGTAAAGCCGGCAAAGAGGATTGCCAGCAGCATCACCCCTGCGGTAGGGAGACGCCAGTCACGGGCGAGGCGTTGTGTGGTCATGGGGATGGGCCTGCACAGAGGAGAGTATTTGCCGCTAGTATAGTTGATCTTCCCGCTCAATTCGTAGGATCGCATCGCGATCCGCTCATGATTGTGGATAACTTTGTGCATAAAAGGGTATAAGGCGGGGTTTTGCTGTGGAATGCAGCAGTCAGTCATTTTTCTGTCATTTAGCGGTTGCGGCCTGCTGAGAACTCCCTATAATGCGCCTCCATCGACACGGCGGATGTGAATCACTTCACA
>Ga0213828_1000072_pt1 | contig 141795 bp, 126 predicted proteins | sample MC6MC0897MG_FD_180664 | JGI IMG/M metagenome (GOLD analysis project Ga0213828, IMG submission 180664) | Enriched soil aggregate microbial communities from Iowa State University, Ames, United States - MC6-MC0897-MG | ecosystem: Environmental > Terrestrial > Soil > Unclassified | place: USA...
CAACCCTATTGGTGCTGTTGCCGGCCAGGCATTGTTTAACCAGCTTGAGCTTGAAGGCTGGATTGTACTTCGTCATGACTGTCCCCTCGGTTGGACTGGGTGTCCAACTTTTGGGGGTCAGTTCAACACTTGGTTACTTGGTGTCCTTTCAAGTAACCCGCCGAAGGCGGAACAGTTTGGACGTTAGGACAAACCAAAACATCAGCGTCACCCCAATTCCCAAAGGTGTTCCAAGCCTGCTCAATCCCTGACTGCCTCTGGCTGAGGTCAATGTGAGGCTTTTCTGATGGAATAAAGATTCCATCCCGCCCGCCCAACGAATACATTTTCTGCACAACAACAATCCTTCAAGGACACGCTGTTATGCGCGAATCGTCTCTTCCGGATCTTGGCGTCGGCCTGATCGGCACTGGTTTCATGGGCCGGGCGCACGCTCTGGCTTTTCACAATGCCCGTACCACCTTCGAGCTCCCGGTCAACCTCAAACTCGCCGCCCTGGCCGATGCCGATGCCGCGCGCGCCGAGCAGTGTGCCCGGTCCTGGGGGTTTGATCGCAGCCACGCCAGCTGGGAGGCGCTGATCAACGATCCTGCGGTGCAACTGGTGGCGATCACGACGCCCAATCACCTGCACTTCCCGATGGCAATGGCCGCCATCGGGGCGGGGAAAGCCGTGTACTGCGAAAAACCGCTGGCCGTCAGCCTCGAACAGGCGCGAGAAATGCAACGTGCAGCGAAGGCCGCTGGTGTGGTGACGCGGGTCGGTTACAACTATCAGCACAACCCCATGATCGGACTGGCCCGGCAGATGATCGAGAGCGGCGATCTGGGAGAGATCGTGAGCTTTCAGGGCGAGTTCAGTGAGGACTTCATGGGCGATTCACAGCACCCTTGGTCGTGGCGCTGCGAACAGGCCCATGCCGGTGGCGCGCTGGCGGACCTCGGCAGTCATTTGCTGGCCATGGCCCGCTACCTGCTGGGTGATATCGAGGCGGTCTGCGCAGACTCCCAGACCGTTCATGCACAGCGCCCCGCCACGCTCGGCAGTCAGGAAAATCGTCCGATTGCCATCGACGATCAGACCTACGCCCTGCTGCGCTTTGCCAACGGTGCGCGCGGCACGTTTGGCAGCAGTTGGCTCAAGCATGGTTACAAAAACCACCTCAGCTTCGAGATCAGCGGCACCAAGGGCACGCTCTCCTTCGATCAGGAACGCCTGAATGAGTTACGGCTGTATCGCGCTGGCGCACCGGGTCGCGATGGATTTCAACGGATTCTGGCAGGGCCGACGCAACCAGGCTATGCCGCCTTCTGCCCCGCGCCCGGGCATCAGCTGGGTTACAACGAACTGAAAACACTGGAAGTGCATGCGTTGATTCAGGCGCTGTGCGGACAAGGCAACGAAGGCCCTGATTTCGCCGAAGCGCTGGAGGTAGAGCGCCTGGCAACCGCCATTCGGGTGGCAGCGAAAGAGATGCGCTGGGTGAAGGTTTCGGATATTTGAACCCGCGATAGCCCGCAACCCCCGGAATCGGTATGGGAATGCATCCTTCTGTGGGAGCGAATTCATTCGCGAATCGGTTTGATGGTCAATGCATTTGCGTCGAATGTACCGGCCTCTCGCAAATGAATTCGCTCCCACAGCTAAGGTGTTCGTCCTGACAGATTGAATCGCTCTGCAATACGCTTCGGCTTACAGGTAGAATGCCGCGCTTCCGGGCAGCCATTCTGCCTGACTGCCCAGTAAGCCCATGTCCATGCCGTTTGAACTGACCGTTGAACCCACCACGCTCGTGGTACTCGCCCTCGTCGCCTTCGTGGCCGGCTTCATCGATGCCATTGCCGGAGGCGGAGGTCTATTGACCACCCCTGCCCTGCTCACCGCCGGCCTGCCGCCGCATCTGGTGCTGGGCACCAACAAGCTCAGCTCGACCTTCGGCTCGGCTACTGCAGGGTTCACGTTCTATCGGCGCAAGCTGTTTCACCCTGGGCAATGGAAGCGCGGGCTGATCGGCACTGCGGTCGGTTCCTTGATCGGTGCAGTGGTCGCGCATTATCTACCGGCCGAGCTCTTGAACCAGATGCTCCCGGTGATCGTATTCGGCTGCGGGCTCTATTTGTTGTTTGGTGGAACACCGAAGGCGCCGCTGGACAGCAACGCGCCGATCAAGACCCAATGGCAACTGCCGCAAGGCCTCGGGTTGGGGTTTTACGATGGCGTAGCAGGCCCGGGCACGGGTGCGTTCTGGACGGTGAGCACGTTGCTGATGTACCCGGTCGATCTGGTCAAGGCCAGCGGCGTGGCGCGAAGCATGAACTTCGTCAGCAACGCGGCCGCGCTGACGATATTCGCGATCAACGGGTCCGTGGACTGGGCCATCGGCCTTTGCATGGGTTCAGCCCTGATGGTCGGCGCTTTTCTGGGCGCCAGAACGGCAATTCAGGGCGGCGCGAAGTTCATCCGCCCTGTTTTCATCACCGTCGTACTGGGATTAACCGTCCGCCTGGCCTGGCAGCACTGGTTCCACTGAGCCAAAGCGCTGGGCCAGATACAGATCAATCAGGTAACGCGCAATAGAGCGGCTGGCTGGTAATGGCGGCATGTCATGGATGCTGAACCATTGCGCGTCCTCGATCTCGTCCACCTGCGGCACGATCTCGCCACTGTCGTATTCGGCATGAAAGCCCAGCATCATCGAGTGCGGGAACGGCCAGCACTGGCTGCCCTTGTACTGGATATTCTTGACCTTGATCTGCACCTCTTCCATGACCTCACGCCGCACGCAGTCTTCGGCGGACTCGCCAGGCTCTGCGAACCCCGCCAGCGTGCTGTAGACACCCGGCACGAAGCGTGGCGAACGGGCCAGCAACACCTGATCGCCACGGGTGATCAACACAATCATGCTCGGTGAGATTCTCGGGTACGAACGCAGGTCACAGTCCTTGCAGTACATCGCGCGCTCACCCGGCACTTGCTGCATCGGCTGACCGCAACTGCCGCAGAACCGATGTTCGCGCGCCCAGGTGCTGATCTGCGCGGCATAGCCGAGCTTCTGAAAGACATCAGCGTCGTCGGCCAGCATGAACTGGCGCAACGTCTGCCAACTCGTGCCTTCCAGTTCCACCGGATGCTTGAGAACCTGCACGTAGACAGGCTCACCGTCGAAATGCCCAATGCCGTGTTCGCTGATCAGCGGCAGCTCCTGGCGCTTTAACCATTCGCGGGGGAACATCACCCCGTTGTCGTCCCGCAGAAAACCCTGATCACTGTGGACCACGGCCCACCCGCCTGCCGCCTGTGTATCCAGCACAGCGGTGGTCCAACGCCTGGGGCGTGTCATGAAAGCACTCCTCTAGTCAGCGACCTGCACCGCCCGAGGCTCTGCACGCAAGGCTCGACGGCAACAGGCGTCGGCGAAGATCGGGTTCGCCGGTCAATTATCGAAGACCGGTGTCTGTTTGCCCATGTGAGCAACCATCGCCAGCTTCAGGTCCGCCGATTGCAACATGGCAGCGTTCCATGTGGCAACGTATTCGAGACCGTCGTCCACGCTGTGATCACGCATATAACCGATCATGCGTTTGCTGCCGCTGATGGCGATGGGAGACTTGGCGGCAATTTCCCGGGCGATTTCGAAGACGCCGTCCAACAACTGAGGCAGATCGGCGAACGTGCGATTGACCAGACCAATGCGCAGCGCTTCGTCTGCCTTGACGTTGCGTCCGGTGTACGCCATCTCCCGCATCATGCCGTCGCCGATCAAGCGTGGCAGACGCTGCAGGGTGCCGACGTCGGCCGCCATCCCCATGTCGATCTCGCGAATGGAAAACAGCGCATCGTCCGCCGCATAGCGCATGTCGCAGGCACTGATCAGGTCAATGGCACCGCCGATGCAATAGCCCTGCACGGCGGCCAGCACCGGCTTGCTGCAACGGTCCACCACACTGAACGACTCCTGCATCTGCAGAATCTTGCGACGCAACAACCGTGCGTTACGGCCTACATCCTTGCCCAGCTCATTGGCGACCGAGGCAAGCATCATCAGGTCGATGCCCGAGGAGAAATGCTTGCCCGCACCGCTGAGCACCACCACGCGCACAGCGTCCGTGTCTTCGATCCATTGAAAAATATCAATGATCTCGCTCCAGAACGCCGCGTTCATGGCGTTGATCTTCTCCGGGCGATTGATTTGCACGTGGGCGATGTGATCGGTGAGCTCGACCTTGAAAGCGCTGTAATCAGACACGGCGAGGATCCTTGAGTGGCCTGTGTGGGGGGAAATCCATGATGCCGGACTATATCAACAGCCAATAACCGTCGCAGGCCACGGTTGCGCCATTCACCGGACTTCAACGGGCGTTTCGTCGGAACAGATTGCAATTTGCCATTGGAAAAACTGAACGGTTACAAGTGACTACGGTCCAGAGTGATGGCAGCGCAGAACCGAAACCCTCGGTCATCGCCGCTGCCAGGGGAGCCATGCAACGATCGGCGCCCACTCATTCTCAGGTCGCAAGAGGGCGATTCTTGACTACATCAAAAGCGGCAACCGGTATCGTGGGCCTGGACGACATCCTCGCGGGTGGACTTTCACGCAGTCATGTATTTCTTCTCGAAGGAGAACCCGGAACCGGCAAGACCACCGTTGCACTGCAGTTTTTGCTGGCAGGTGCGGCGGCGGGAGAGCGCTGTCTTTACATCACGCTGTCTGAAACCGAGCGCGAGCTGCGCGACGGTGCACAATCCCATGGCTGGGATCTGGATGAACACATCGAGGTGTTCGAGCTGACGCCACCTGAAGACCTGCTCAATGCCGAACATCAACAAAGCCTGCTGTATTCCTCCGACCTTGAACTGGGTGAAGCCACCCGCCAGATTTTCGAGGTCGTCGAACGGGTCAAGCCCAAGCGCGTGATCATCGACAGCCTGTCGGAAATCCGCTTGCTGGCGCAAAGCTCGTTGCGCTATCGCCGTCAGATCCTGGCGATCAAGCACTACTTCGCCCGATACGACGCGACGGTGGTGCTGCTCGATGACTTGACCACGGAATTGCTGGACAAGACCGTGCACAGCGTTGCCCACGGGGTGATTCGTCTCGAGGAGTTGACGCCCGGCTACGGTGCCGAGCGGCGGCGCCTGCGGGTGGTCAAGTACCGCGGTCAGAAATACCGTGGCGGCTACCACGACTTCAACATTATGGAAGACGGTATACATGTATTCCCACGCCTGGTGGCGGCCGAACACCGTAACCGATTCGCGAGCAGACAGCTGAGCAGCGGCAATCCGGCGCTGGATGCATTGCTCGGCGGCGGTATCGACAGCGGTTCCAGCACGCTGATTCTGGGGCCGGCAGGTACCGGCAAATCGCTGATCTCTCTGGTATTCGCTGCGTCGGCCGTGGCACGGGGGGAAAAGGTCGGGCTGTTCATTTTCGATGAAGAACTGGGCTTGTTGTTCGAGCGGATGAAAAAGGTCGGTATCGACCTGCACGCCCTGCAGCGCACCGGCAACCTGCTGATCGAACAAGTCGATGCCGCCGAGTTGTCACCGGGCGAGTTTTCGCACCGCGTGCGTCGCAGTGTCGACGAGAAGCACATCAGTACCGTGGTCATCGACAGCCTCAATGGCTACCAGGCGGCGATGCCGGAAGAGAACGCGCTGGTGCTGCACATGCACGAACTGCTGCTGTACCTGAACCGTCAGGGTGCCTCGACGTTCATGACCGTAGCGCAACACGGTCTGGTCGGCGACATGCGCACCCCCGTGGACATTACTTACCTGGCCGATACGGTCGTGCTGTTGCGTTATTTTGAGGCACTGGGCCAAGTGCGACGCGCAATCTCCATCATTAAAAAACGCACCGGAACCCATGAATCGACCATTCGCGAATACCGCATCAGTGGCAACGGTTTGACCATCGGCGAGCCGCTGGAAGCCTTTCAGGGTGTGCTGCGCGGCGTGCCCCATTATTTCGGCGAGAGCAATCCGCTGCTGCGGGATGAGGAAGTGTGAGTACACCGGGACAGTTATCAGAACGCGCAGTGATCCTGGCGCCTCGCGGGAGGGACAGTCAGATTGCCTTGATGATTTTGCAGGAAGCAGGTTTCCCGGCACTCATCACCCATGATCTGGCCGGCCTGTGCAAGGAGCTTATCTCGGGCGCAGGCCTTGCCATCGTCGCCGACGAAGCCTTGCGCGGGGTCGATCTCAATCCTTTGCTGAGCCTGCTGGCTAACCAGCCCGCCTGGTCGGACCTCCCGATCGTACTCCTGACTCACCACGGGGGACCGGAGCAGAACCCTTCCGCACGGCTGGGCAAGATGCTCGGCAATGTCACGTTTCTTGAACGTCCGTTTCACCCGGCAACCCTGGTCAGTCTGGTGACCACTGCCGTCAGAGGGCGGCGGCGTCAGTACGAGGCGCGCAGCCGCATGGAGGACCTCGCCGAAAGCGAGCGGCGTCTTCAGCACGCGCTGAAGGCAGGTCGTTTGGGTTCCTGGCAGCTGGAAGCCGAGTTTCTCGAACTGGACTGCTCGGACATCAGCAAGGTCCACTTCGGGCGCAATGAACAGTCGCCCTTTACCTATCACCAATGGCTGGAATCGGTGTTTCCCGAAGACCAGCCGCGCATGCAGTCCGCCTTGCAACGCAGCCTGGACACGGGCGATGACTTCATTATCGAGTTCAGGAACGTCTGGGCCGACGGCTCGCTGCACTGGGTGGACGTTCGTGCACGGGCCATCCGGGCACGCAATGGCCGGGTCAGTCTGCTGGCCGGCGTGACCTCGGACATCACCGAGCGAAAGCTTGCCGAAACCCAGCTGCGCCGGCTTAACGAAACCCTTGAGCAACAGGTCGAAGAGCGCACCTCGCAATTGCGGCATAACGAAGAAGTCTTGCGTCAATCGCAGAAGATGGAGGCCGTCGGGCAACTCACGGGCGGCATCGCTCACGACTTCAACAACATGCTGACCGGCATCATTGGCAGCCTGGAATTGCTCAGGCGCCGACTGGCTCGCGGCAAGACCGAAGACCTGGACGGCCTGATCGACCTGGGCGTGACCTCTGCCAATCGCGCCGCCGCCCTCACCCATCGCCTGCTGGCGTTCTCACGCCGCCAGTCGCTGGATTCCAAGCCGGTGGAGATGAATGAACTGGTCCATTCCATGGGCGAGTTGCTGCATCGCAGCGTCAACGAAAGCATTCGTCTGGACATGTGTCTGGAGCCGGAGCTATGGACAGCCGAAGCCGACCCCAACCAGCTGGAAAGCGCCCTGCTCAACCTGGTGCTCAACGCCCGAGATGCCATGCCCAACGGTGGCATGCTGATGATCGAGACCTTCAACCGCAAGCTTGACCGCACCTTTACCAACGCGTACGAGAATCTGCTGCCGGGTGATTACGTCGTGCTCAGCGTGACCGACACCGGCTCCGGCATGCCGGAAAACGTGATCAGCCGTGCGTTCGATCCGTTCTTTACCACCAAGCCCATTGGCCAAGGGACCGGGCTCGGGTTATCGATGATCTACGGCTTCACCAAGCAGTCACACGGCCATGTGTCGATCGAAAGTCAGGTCGGACACGGGACCACGGTGCAACTGTTCCTCCCCCGCTTCCATGGCAGCAAGCAAGAGGACGAAACCGACGCCCATAGCCAGGAAGTCGAAGCCCGGGCGGGCGAAACCATTCTGATCGTCGAGGACGATCCGGCGGTGCGTGCGTTGGTGAGTCAGGTGCTGGGCGAGTTGGGGTATGCGTGGCTGGAAGCGGGAGACGCGGTGGGCGCAGTGCCGATCCTGGAGTCCACTCAGCGCATCGACCTGATGATCAGTGACGTCGGCCTGCCCGGCATGAACGGGCGCCAACTGGCCGACATCGGCCGCCAGATGCGCCCTGACCTGAAAGTGCTGTTCATCACCGGCTACGCGGAAAATGCCAGCGTACGCGCAGGCTTTCTCGACACCGGCATGCAGATGATCACCAAGCCGTTTGCATTCGACCAGCTGACCGCCAAGGTGCGGGAGATGATTGAGGACTGAGCGCTGAGGCGCTACGCGTGGCTACTGTAGGATCGAATTTATTCGCGAACGGTCCGTACAGTCGATGACGCTCCATCGTCTGGACCATCTTCGCGAATGCATTCGCTCCCACAGGGGCCGCGGCGAGGTACGGCAAACTAATTCAACAACTGCTGAATCTGCGAGTGCAGGGTGTCCATGGTGAACGGCTTGGCCAGAATCGGTGCCTTGCGCGCGATCGGGCTGCCGGACTCGACGATTTCCGCCGGGTAGCCGCTGATGAAGATCACCTTCAACTCGGGTCGCAACTTGACCGCAGGCTCGGCGATCATCACCCCTGATACCCCGCCAGGCAGACGGTAATCGGTGATCATCAGGTCCAGGTGCGGTTTGGTGGCTAGGATTTCGAATGCCTGTTCGCCATTTTCCGCCTGCAACACACGATACCCCTCGCCCGACAGGTAGTCGGAGAGCAGCATCAGAATCAGCGGCTCGTCTTCGACGATGAGGACGACATTTTCTGCATCAGAGCTCATTGGAACGCCTTCGATCTTATAAATAGCTGCCATTACGACCATGGGCCGCGCTGGAGGTTGCGCAGAAAAATCAGTTATTTATCTTAACGGTCATGAGTACCGTGCGCCGGTGTCAGAAAACCTGACCGGCACCGCTCTGGCCCGCACCTGCCAGGCCAGAATTCCCTTCAGAGAGGCAAGCTGACGCGGAACAGCGAACCACAACCTTCGTCACTTTCCACGCTGATCGTGCCGCCGTGGGCCGCCACGATCTGATCGGAAATGAACAGTCCCAATCCCAGCCCAGACACCGCATGACTGGCCGATACGCGCTCGAACTGCTGGAAGATACGCTTCTGGTTCTCGGCACTGATGCCAATTCCCTGGTCCTTCACTTCCACCCGAGCTTCACTGCCCTCGCTGTACACGCGCACTTCGATGGGCTTGTGAGCGCCATAACGCAACGCGTTGGTCAACAGGTTCGCCACCACTTGCTCAATGCGGAACTCGTCCCAGACACCGATCACAGGCTCGCTGGCGTGCAAAGTAACGACGCTCTCGGCTGCGGCAATCTGCGCGGCGTAGCTTTCCACCAGATTGACCACCAGCTCCGACAGATCGAACGGGCTGGTGCGGATCGACAGCTTTCCGGTCCGGATGCGCGACACATCGAGCATGTCCTCGATCAAGCGAATCAGGCTCTGGATCTGCCGCTCGTCGCGATCCACCATTGCCTTGAGCTTGTCCATGGTGAACGCCGAGGCGTTGTCCTTGGCCAGGTGCAGCTTGCGCAGCTGAGTTTCGAGGATCAGCCCGTTGAGCGGCGTGCGCACCTCGTGGGAGACGATCGACATGAAGTCATCACGCATGCGAATGGCGTGCTCGAGTTCGTTCTGAGTGGATTTCAACTCACGCAGCAGCGCCTCTTGCTCCTGACGGCTGCGCTCCAGCTCCTCGACCTGCTGCTTCATTGCCTTGCGCTGCCGGTACAGGTCGACGAATACGTTGACCTTGCTCTTCACCGCGTGGATATCCAGCGGCTTGTGCAGGAAGTCAACCGCGCCGCTTTCGTAGCCCTTGAACGCGTAGTTCAGCTCGCGCCCGGCGGCACTGACGAAGACGATCGGGATGTTTTTGGTTTTTTCCGTGCCGCGCATCATCTCGGCCAGCTCGAAGCCATTCATGCCTGGCATCTGCACATCGAGAATCGCCATGGCGAACTCGTGCTCCAGCAACAACGACAGCGCCTCGTCGGCCGACAGCGCCTTGTACACCTGCCGGTCTTCGCGTTTGATCAACGCTTCGAGCGCGAGCAGGTTTTCCGGCAGATCGTCGACGATCAGCAACTTCGCTTTGATTTCACTCAACATGCAATTCGTTCCAGCTCGACAAGCAATAGACCAATGTCGGGCAAAGGCAGGAGAAAGTCTGGTGTGTGCAGGGCCAGCGCCGCGTCGGGCATGGTACGCGCCAACGCCAGGGCCGGGTCCTGGACCACGGTAAGACCACCGTATTCCTTGATTCGTGCCATTCCCTGAGCACCATCGTTGTTCGCACCGGTCAATAACACCCCTGCGAGTCTTCGCTCATAGGCATCTGCGGCCGATGCGAAGAGAAAATCGATACTGGGGCGCGAGTGATACACACGCTCCTCCTGGCTGAAAGACAGCGTGTAGTCCGATTCGACAGAAAGGTGATAGCCGGGCGCCGCAAAGTACAGCGTACCGGGCGCGATGGACTCCTTGTCGTCCGCTTCCTTGACCGCTATCGCCAACTGCGCGCTGAACACCTCTGCCAGCAAGCTGCGCCGCGCGTCCGGCAAATGCAGGACCGCAATGATCGGCAACCCGAATCCCCTGGGCAATGGTCGAAAGATTTTCAGCAGCGCCTCGACACCCCCCGCGGAGGCGCCGACGACGATGGCGTCAACCTTGGGCAGCGCAGGCTGATCCGGGGCCGTGCCCGGAAAGGACGTTCTCATGACTTTCGATATATCCGCTCTTGTTTGACCAAGGGCTCGAAGTGATCCTTATAGCCCGAAAACTCCAGGGTTTCCTTGCTGCCTAGCACCAGAAATCCGCGGTGACACAACGACTCATGAAACAGACCGAACGCCCGATCCTGCAACTTCTTGTTGAAGTAGATCAGCACGTTGCGGCAGGAGATCAACTGGGTTTCGGAGAACACGCTGTCGGTGGCCAGGCTGTGATCCGCGAACGTCACGTTTTCACGCAGGGTCTTGTCGAAAATCGCGTAGTCGTAGGCCGCCGTGTAGTACTCGGAAAACAATCGCTTGCCACCCGCCTTGAGGTAATTCTCGTTGTAGGCGCGGATGTTCTCCATGGAAAAAATGCCCTGCTTGGCTTTTTCCAGCGATGTCGGGTTGATGTCGGTCGCATAGATGATCGTACGGTCGAGCAAGCCTTCCTCGCGCAGCAGAATCGCCATCGAGTAGACCTCTTCGCCCGTGCTGCAGCCGGCAATCCAGATCTTCACCGAGGGATAGGTCTTGAGCAGCGGCACCACTTCCTGACGGATCGCCAGGAAGTGTGTCGGGTCACGGAACATCTCGCTGACCGGTATGGTCAGGAACTGCAGCAGTTGCATGAACGCCGACGGATCGTGCAGCACGCGCTCCTGCAAGGCGGAGATCGTCTTCAATTCAAACTGGCGCAGGGCATGGGCGACGCGTCGTTTGACCGACGCGCCCGAATAATCGCGGAAGTCATAGCTGTATTTCAGATAGATCGCCTCGATCAACAAGCGCAATTCGATATCAGTATTTCGCTCATTGGCCATCAATAAAACCTGGTCTTTCTACGGGCGTGGTCAATTGATCCGATCCATTCAGATACGTTCCATTTTTGGCAGCCACACGCGAATCAGCGAAAACAGACGGTCCAGATCGATCGGCTTGGCCAGGTAGTCGTTCGATCCCGCCTGCATGCAGCGGTCCTGATCGTCCTTCATGGCCTTGGCGGTGACGGCAATGATCGGCAGCTTGCGCCAGCGTGGGTCTTTACGGATTTCGGCGGTGGCCTCATAGCCGTCCATCTCCGGCATCATCACGTCCATCAACACCAGATCGATATCGTCGACCGTGTTGAGCTTCTCGATCGCTTCCAGGCCGTTTCGGCCGACTTCGACGATGGCGCCTTTGTGCTCCAGTGCGCTGGTCAGGGCAAAGATGTTACGCACGTCGTCGTCGACCACCAGGATCTTGCGCCCCTCGAACACACGGTCACGGCTGCGCGCGGTCTTGAGCATCTTCTGCCGCTCGTTCGAGAGTTGCGACTCGACCTTGTGCAGGAACAGGGTGACTTCGTCGAGAAGACGCTCCGGGGAGCGCGCGCCCTTGATGATGATCGTGCGCGAGTATTTGAGCAGCTCGGTTTCTTCATCACGGGTCAGGTTGCGACCGGTATAAACGATGACCGGGGGGAACGCACAGATCTCGTCGGTCGACATGCGCTTGAGCAGGTCATTGCCGAGCATGTCGGGCAGTTTCAGGTCGATGATCATGCAGTCATAGGCATTGTCGCGCAGCAACTCCAGCGCGTCCTGAGCGAAACCGACCGCCGTGATTTCAATGTCGTCATCGCCGATCAGGCGGGCAATGCTGTCGCGCTGCAACGCATCGTCCTCGACCAGCAGCACGCGCTTGACCTTCTGCGTCAGCTTGGCTTCCAGGCGTGCGAACACGTCCTTGAGCTCCTCGCGCGTGGTCGGCTTGACCGCATAGCCGATGGCGCCCATCTGCAACGCCGCTTCCTGACGGTCTTCGACGGAGATGACATGCACCGGTATGTGCCGGGTGCTCGGCATCTCTTTCAGGCGCTGCAACACGGTCAGCCCGGAATGGTCCGGCAGACGCATGTCGAGGAGGATGGCATCGGGCAGGAAGCTCGACGCCAGATCGAACCCTTCGTCTGCGCCATGGGCGACCAGGCAGTTGTACCCCAACTCGTGCGCCAGGTCGTAAAGAATGTGGGCAAAACGCACCTCATCCTCGATCACCAGAATGCAACGCTTGTTGAACGGGGCCCGGTCGCGGTCATCGGCAAATCGCGGAATGGGCTGGCTGACCGGGACTGGCGCCGGAGCCGGAGCCGGGGCAACGGGCGCTGGCTTCGGTGCAACCTGAACCGCAGCGGGCGGCATTTCCACATACTGGCTCAGTGAATGTTCCACATACTGCTCAGGCAGCACGAGGGTGAAGATACTGCCCTGTCCAGGCGCGCTGGTGACCGAAATCGAACCGCCCAGCAGCTTGGCCAGGTCGCGGGAAATCGACAAACCCAGGCCCGTGCCGCCATAGCGACGGTTGGTGGTCCCGTCGGCCTGCCGGAAGGCTTCGAAAATGCTTTCCTGCTGGTCTTCGGCGATACCGATACCGGAGTCGCGCACGGTGAAGGCGATGCCTTCGCCCGGCTGACGCGACACGGTCAGGCTGACCGCGCCCGTTTCAGTGAACTTGATCGCGTTGGAGAGCAGATTCTTCAGGATCTGCTCCAGACGTTGGCGATCCGTGTACAACGACACGGGCGCGCCTGGCTGCACTTCTACCGAGAATTGCAGATGCTTGTCAGCGGCCAGCGGCTCGAACGTCATGCGCAAGCCATCGACCAGACGACTGACGCTGCCGTTTTCCGGGCGCACATCGAGCTTGCCCGCCTCGACCTTCGAGATGTCGAGAATGTCGTTGATCAGGTTCAGCAGGTCGTTGCCGGCCGAATAGATTGATTCGGCAAACTTGACCTGCTCCTCGGTGAGGTTCTCTTGCGGGTTCTCGGCCAGCAGCTTGGCAAGGATCAACGAGCTGTTCAGCGGCGTGCGCAGCTCGTGTGACATGTTTGCGAGGAATTCGGACTTGTACTTGCTCGACCGCTGCAGCTCGTCGGCGCGCGCCTCGAGTTCGACCTGCGCAATGCTCAGCTCTTCGTTGTTGCGGTCGAGCGCATCACGCTGCTCTGCCAGCGCTTTGCCTTGCTCGGCCAACTGCTCGTTGGTCTGTTCAAGCTCCGCTTGTTGCGTTTCCAGGTGCGCCTGGGACTCCTTGAGGATCCGCGATTGCTCTTCCAGTTCCTCGTTGGCGGTGCGCAGCTCTTCCTGTTGCACCTGCAGCTCCTCATTGAGCTGCTGGGTTTCAGCCAGCACCTCCTGAAGACGCTGACGATAGCGCGCCGCTTCGATGGACGTTCCGACGTTCTCAGCCACCAGTTCAAGGAATTCGAGGTCACGCGGGGTCAGCTCGCGCAGGAAGCCCAGCTCGATCACGCCGTTGACCTGATCGTCGTTGCTGGTCGGCACCACCACCACGCTTCGCGGGGAACCGTCGCCCAGGCCCGAAGTGACCTTGAAGTAATCCAGCGGCACATCTTTGAGCGTAACGATCCGGTCCTGCTCGGCCGCCTTGCCCACAACGCCCTCACCGTTGTGGATCGACTGTTCCTGCAGTTCCTGCTGACGCGAAAACCCATAAGAAGCCACACGGACCAGCCCGCCGTGCTCCTGACGCACGTAAACCGCCGCCACCACGACGCCGAGGTATTGAGCGAAGAACTGCAGAATGTTGCGCCCCAGCAGGTTCAACGTCAGTTGCCCGATCACTTGCTCGGCGAGCTGGCTCTGACCGTCGCGCAACCAGGCAACCTGCGCCAGACGCTCGGCGTCTTCCTGTTGAGCCTTGAGATTGGCGGTATAGGTGTTGGACAACGCGGTCAGGTCCCGACGCCCGACCCACGCGAGGATACCGCTGACAATCAGGATGAACGCGATGTACAGCGTAACCGCCAGGACCGTGGTATGAGTGACATCGCTATTGCGCGTCAGGCGCAACTGATGCTCGATATTCGTTGCCTGATCGTACTGTTCACGAATTTCGTCGGCCAGCCGCTTGCCCCGGCGGTTTTGAATCGGTGTCGCGTAATCGCCGTTGGTACGACGCAGGGTAATCATTTCCTGTGCAAACTGATTCCACGTCTCTTGCATCGCCGCCAGACGCTTGAAGCGGTCAACTTGATCGGGGTTGTCCGCCACCAGGTCTTCCAGGCCTTTGAGCTCGGCAATGATGCTCGGCTTGGCGACTTCGTAGGGATCGAGGAAGCGCTCATCGCCCGTCAACAGGAAACCGCGCATGCCGGTCTCCATGTCCACCGACAGCTTCAAGGAGCGGTTGATGTTGTTGATCACCCGGTCAGTGTGTTCGACCCACTGGATGACCGACAGCAGGTAGGAGATCAGTACGACGAAAAAAACGCCGCTGAGCACACCGACCGCCAAAGGCAAACTGACGTTGCGGCTTAGAAGTTTGCGGAAACGTTGCTCATCGACTGCAGAGTTTTGGATCATCGCAAGGCCCCAGGGCGAATTCGTCTAAACGACGGAGTTTGCCGTAAACTTCAGCAAAAAACTCCAGCTTCTGACATATAAGATTGAATTTTCAGACATTAGCTGTAGGACAAAATTCTGCGCACTATACGTTTGAGTGATTCCTTAGCGCCACTACACTCATTTGAATTGTGTCATCGATGCCGGGAAGTTGTCACAATTGCCGGGTGATTCATTACGTCGTTATTTCGCCGATCGGGCGCAGCTCGCCCGATCAGGACCCCGTCATTTCCAAGGAAAATTTTCATGTCCGACCCAGCCAGCACGATTCTGGTGGTTGAAGATGACAGCATTGTCCGGATGCTGATCGTCGACGTGCTCGAAGAACTCGAATACCGCGTGCTCGAAGCGGCCGACGGCAAAGCGGCATTGGCTTTTCTGCAAGACCCCGAGGCGAAGATCAATCTGCTGATGACCGATAAAGGGTTGCCAGACATGGACGGCACCGAACTGGCCAAAAAAGCAGCCGGTTTGCGCCCCGCTCTGCCCATTCTGTTTGCCAGCGGTTACGCCGAAAACATCGAGTTGCCGCCAGGCATGCACCTGATTGGCAAGCCGTTCTCCATTGACCAACTGCGCGACAAAGTGAAAAGCATCCTTGGCCAGTGAACACCTCCCCGCCGCCCGCCACACCCATGTTCTGATCATCGGCTACGTATGGCCGGAGCCGCGCTCGTCGGCCGCCAGCGGTCACGTCATGCAATTGATCGACTGCTTTCTCGAGCAGGGCTGGCAAATCACCTTTGCCAGTCCCGCCAGCGAAGGCGAACACAAGGCTGACCTGGCGGCACTGGGCATCACCGAAGTCGCGATCGAGCTGAACAACAGCAGCTTCGACGGTTTTGTCTCAGAACTGCAGCCGGATGTGGTGTTGTTCGACCAGTATGTCATTGAGGAGCAGTTCGGCTGGCGGGTCGAGAAACACTGCCCTGACGCGCTGCGCGTGCTTGAAACGTCCGACCTTCAGAGCATGCGGCACACCCGCCATCAACTGATCAAGGACCTGCTGCAAGGCCAGCCGGACAGCGAACTCGGGAATTATTTCCAGATGCCGCACGACACGTTGTTCTCGCACATGTCGGGCACCGACATCGCTCAGCGGGAAATCGCCGCGATCTATCGTTGCGACCTGAGCCTGATGGTGTCGGACATGGAAATCGAGCTGCTGACTGAACAGTTCCACATGCCCGCATCGCTGCTGCATTGGGCGCCATTGCTGGTGCGTGAGGTCCCCGATCAGGGCACGCCCTTCGATGAGCGCGAGCATTTCCTGATCATCGGCAATTTTCGTCATGCGCCCAACTGGGATGCCGTGCTCTGGCTGAAGAACACGATCTGGCCGCTGATTCGTCAGCAGTTGCCGACCGCGCAGGTGCACGTCTACGGCGCCTACACCCCGCCCAAAGCCACGGCCCTGCATAACGCCGCTCAGGGTTTCCACATCATGAACTGGGCGGAAGATGCGCTTGAGGTGATGTCCAGGGCCCGAGTGTCTCTTGCGCCGATACGCTTTGGTGCTGGCATCAAGGGCAAAATCATCGACGCGATGGTCTGTGGCACCCCGACGGTGACCACGCCGATCGGCGCCGAGGCCATGTACGGTGAACTGCCGTTTCCCGGGGCCATCGCCAGCGATGCGCAAGCAATCGCCGACGCAGCCGTTCGCCTCTACAGCGATCAGTCACTCTGGGAGGAGGCGCAACGCGCCGGTTGGGCAGTGTTGCAGGCGCGGTTCCAGCATGACCGGCATGCGGCCACGCTGATCGAACGTATCCACCAGTTGCGGGACAACCTGCCGGCCCACCGTACGGCCAACTTCACCGGCGCGATGCTTCGTCATCACCAACACAAGAGCACGCAATACATGGCGCAGTGGATCGAGGCGAAAAACAAAAACGCCTGAGCCTCAGGCGTTCAGGATGCGTTCACTCCAGCGTGCGGCGTAGCATATAGGTGTCCATGATCCAGCCCTTCTCTGCTCGCGCCGCGTCGCGCGTGCGTTTGATCTGCTCGCAGACCTCCCGCAGCGGACCGGCGATCAGGATTTCATCCGGCGTCCCCAGATAAGCGCCCCAGTAGATGTAAAGGTCCTGATCGACGAACCGTTCAAAGGTGGTGTGCGCGTCCAGCATCACCACCACGTTGTCGAGTTCGGCGCCTTGCTGACGAGCCAGACGCCGACCGGTCGTGATCTGGATGGGTTCACCGACGCGGTTCAACACCACGCGGTGCTGCGCCGCCAGGGCCTGAACACTGGTGATACCGGGAATCACCTCGTAGTCGAACACCTGCCGGCCTCGCGCCAGCACCCTCTCAAGAACCCGCAGCGTACTGTCATACAACGCCGGATCGCCCCACACTAAAAACCCGCCAATCCCCTCTTCCCCAACTTCGTCGGCGATCAGTTGCTCGAACAGCGCCGCACGCTGCGCATGCCACTGCTCGATGCCGTTGCGGTAGGACTGCGGATCGTCTTCGCGTTCAGGGTCACGCACCTGAACCACCCGGTAATCATCACCCTCGATATACCGCTCGCAAATATCCCGGCGCAGTCGCAACAGATCGTCGTTGGCGTAGCCCTTGTCGAGAATGAAAAACACCTTCGCCCGGTTCAGCGCCTTGATCGCCTGAACCGTGATGTGCTCCGGATTGCCCGCGCCAATGCCGATGAGGAGAATTTTTTTCATAAGCTTACATTTCCTGCATAGCGTTAACGACGATGGGTCGCGATAGTGACGGCCCCGGCCCGTTGGAGGGAAGTCAACGGGTTGACCTGATACCCATATAGGTATAATTTCGACCATGTCATACGGATTTGAAAAACCGCTTTTTTGGGTGGCCAGTAGCCGGAAGGATCTCAGCAGTATGCCACCGGAGGTGCAGGCCACTTTCGGTTATGCCCTGTACATCGCGCAAACAGGCGGCAAGCATTCAGAAACCAAACCGCTCAAAGGTTTTGGTCATGCGGGTGTTCTGGAGATTGTCGAGGATTTCCATGGCAACACCTATCGCGCCATCTATACCGTGCGTTTCGGCAATGCGGTCTATGTGCTTCACTGCTTTCAGAAAAAATCCATGAAGAAATCACAAACACCTCATCACGACATCGCTGTCGTCAAAAGTCGACTGCTGGCAGCGGAATCTCATTGGAAAGGACTGACCCATGACTGAAATTGAGCAGGGTAGCGGTAACGTGTACGCCGACCTCGGCATCGCCGACGCAAACGAGATGCTGGTCAAGGCGCAACTGGCCGCCAAGATCGGCAGCATCCTTAAGGCGCGACACCTGACTCAAGCCCAGGCTGCCGAGATACTGGGCATTACACAGCCCAAGGTGTCAGAGATGTTGCGAGGAAAGTTCAGGGGCATCAGCGAAACGAAAATGATTGAATGCCTGGCACGCCTTGGGCGTGATGTTCAGATCGTGATAAAGCCAGCGCCACGCTCACGCAAGGAAGGTAAGGTCGAAGTGGTCTTCGTTTGAGGCCGGGTCGCTGTATTCCCCGGAGCAATTAGTGCACATTAAGCCCAGGCGCCTCCCTGAATCCCGGCAACAGCATGACCAAAACAACAAAAATCACCGACCCTTCCTACGAGCTGATGGACGACCATAACGGTCTGTCGATCATCTATCGCGAACATGGCTTTCCCTGCCCGCTGGTGCGCTGGCATTTCCACAAGGAATACGAGCTGCACCTGATCGTCGCCAGTTCCGGCAAGGTGTTCGTGGGGGACTACATCGGCAACTTCTATCCGGGCACGCTGTTTCTCACCGGACCCAACCTGCCGCATAACTGGATCAGCCAGGTCGAGGAAGACGAGATTGTTCCCAAGCGCGATATGCTGGTGAACTTCACCGAGGAACTGCTGGAAAGCGGTAATCAGGTATTTGCCGAACTCAAGACCCTGGCGCCATTGCTGGAGCGGGCGCAGTACGGGATCGAGTTTCGCTGCAAACGCACGGTCCGTCAGGCCATGAAGCTGATGCAGAAGATCGCCGATTCCTCGGGAATGACCCGTCTGGGCCATTTTTTCATTCTGCTGGAATTGCTGGCCGCCAGTGACGACTTCCAGCTGCTGTCGGGCACCACCGCCTCGCAGCTGTCGGACGATCATGCGGTCGAGCGCACCAACAAGGCGGTCGACTACATCTTCACCCACTATGCGCGGGAGCTGACCCTGGAAGAGGTCGCCGACCATTTGGGGATGAAGCCCACCTATTTCTCCCGGGTGTTCAAACAGGCCACGGGACGGACATTCGTCGAGTTCGTCAATCGCCTGCGCATCAGCAAGTCCTGTGAGCTGCTGGCCGATGGCGAGAAGCCGGTGACCGACGTGTGTTTCGAGTCAGGCTTCAACAATATTTCCAATTTCAACCGGCGCTTCCAACAGCTCAAAGGCATGACACCCTCGCACTATCGACGCCTCGCCGTGCAGCGCCTCACCGAGCAAAACCTGTACTGATTCACCCACTTCCCGTCTTCCTCTACTACGCTGGAACTGCGCCGAGCCATGCCGGAACGCAGTTTCGGTGTGTTGCCGCCTAAACTCCCAGTGCAAGAAAGTATCAGTTCCAGTGTGTCGCAGGATTTGTCAATGTCCGTGCAGACCGTTGTAATCAACTGACCTTCTTCCATGTCTCCGGAAGGAACAAAAACAATAACCAAGCTTCTGCCGTCCCTCGGGACACAGAAGAGGAGTGATAAATGAAGACCTCTGCAAAAGTTCTGCTGGCTGGCACCTGTCTGACACTCTCAACCCTGGCCACTGTGGCCGAAGCGGGCGACGTGACCATCGCCACCGTCAACAACAGCGACATGATTCGCATGCAGCGACTGTCGAAAACCTTCGAAGAACAGCATCCCGATATCAAGCTCAAGTGGGTCGTCCTCGAAGAGAACGTGCTGCGCCAGCGCCTGACCACGGACATCGCCACCAAGGGCGGTCAGTTCGACGTTCTGACCATCGGCATGTACGAAGCGTCACTCTGGGGCGCCAAAGGCTGGCTCAAAGAAATGGACAACCTGCCAGCGTCCTACGCGCTGGATGACGTTTTCCCGTCCGTGCGCGATGGCCTGTCGGTCGACGGCAAGCTCTTTGCCCTGCCGTTCTACGCCGAAAGCTCGATCACCTACTACCGCAAGGACCTGTTCAAGGCGGCCGGCCTGACCATGCCGGAACGGCCGACCTGGACCCAGATTTCCGAATTCGCCGACAAACTCACCGACAAATCCAAAGAACAGTACGGCATCTGCCTGCGTGGCAAAGCCGGCTGGGGTGAGAACATGGCATTGATCACCACCGTGGCCAACGCCTTCGGCGCGCGTTGGTTCGACGAGCAGTGGAAACCGCAGTTCGATCAGCCTGAATGGAAAAACGCGCTGACCTTCTACACCAACGTCATGAAGAAAGACGGCCCTCCCGGCGCTTCGAGCAACGGTTTCAACGAAAACCTCGCGCTGTTCAACAGTGGCAAATGCGCCATCTGGGTGGACGCCAGCGTCGCCGGCTCGTTCGTCACCGACAAGTCCCAGAGCAAGGTGGCCGACAACGTAGGCTTTACCTATGCGCCACACGAAGTGACTGACAAAGGTTCTGCCTGGTTGTACTCGTGGGCCCTGGCCATTCCGACCAGCGCCAAGAACGACAAGGACGCGCGCGCCTTCACTGAGTGGGCGACCTCCAAAGAGTACGCCGCGTTGGTGGCTGAGAAAGACGGTGTGTCCAACGTGCCGCCAGGCACACGCGCGTCGACCTACACCGATGCGTATAAAAAAGCTGCGCCGTTCGCCGACATCACCCTGGAATCGCTCAAGGCGGTGACGCCAAAAGCGCCGACCCTCAAGCCTGTGCCTTACGTCGGCATCCAGCTGGTGACCATCCCTGAGTTCCAGTCGATCGGTACGTCCGTGGGCCAGCAGTTCTCTGCAGCACTGGTGGGCACCTCTTCCGTCGATCAGGCACTGACCAACGCACAAAGCGTGTCCGAACGTGAGATGAAGCGAGCCGGTTACCCGAAAAAGGGATAACGCTCGTCGCTTCACGGCAGCAGTCGGCGCCCCGCCGCTGCTGCCACGCTCACGCTTTTGCCCCGGTTCGGAGTCATCATGAACACGTCAACCATTACCCCGCGTACGGCCTCGGCCGACGACACATCTCATGCCAAAGGCAGTGTCACCAAACCTGGCTGGTTTCTGGTCAGCCCTTCGGTGCTGTTGTTGCTGGTCTGGATGATCGTCCCACTGGGCATGACCATCTACTTCTCGCTGATTCGCTACAACCTGCTGAACCCGGGCGAAAACGAATTCGTCGGGCTGGAGAACTTCGAGTTCTTCGTCACGGACGCAGGCTTTTTCCCGGGCGCCGTGAATACGCTTTTGCTGGTCGGCAGTGTGTTGGCCATCAGCGTGATCCTCGGCGTATTGATCTCCGCGTTGCTGGAAGCCAGTGAGTTTCTGGGCCGCGGCATCGTGCGCGTGTTGCTGATCTCGCCGTTCTTCATCATGCCCACGGTGAGTGCGCTGATCTGGAAAAACCTGATTTTTCATCCGGTGTCCGGGATTCTCGCCTCGGTCTGGAAGTTGTTCGGTGCACAGCCCGTGGACTGGCTGGCCAACTACCCGATGCTGTCGATCATCATCATCGTGTCTTGGCAATGGCTGCCGTTCGCCATCCTGATCCTGATGACGGCCATGCAGTCCCTGGATCAGGAACAGAAAGAAGCCGCGCGCCTGGACGGTGCGGGCCCCATCGCGATCTTCTGGCACCTGACCCTGCCGCACCTGGCGCGCCCCATCGCGGTCGTGGTGATGATCGAAACCATCTTCCTGCTGTCGGTGTTCGCGGAAATCTTCACCACCACCAATGGCGGTCCGGGCTTCGCCTCGACCAACCTCGCGTACCTGATCTACAACCAGGCGCTGTTGCAATTCGACGTGGGCATGGCATCGGCAGGCGGCTTGATTGCCGTCGTCATTGCCAACATTGCCGCCATCATCCTGATCCGGATGATCGGCAAAAACCTCACCGACAAGTCTTGAGGGCAAGGTCATGATGACGCTCAAACAATCCCGCCGCCTGCAAAGCGTGCTGCTCGGCACCTTGTCGTGGGCGATCGCGGCGCTGATTTTCTTCCCGATCTTCTGGATGGTGCTGACCAGCTTCAAGACCGAGATCGATGCCTTCGCCACGCCGCCCCAGTTCATCTTTACGCCGACGCTGGAAAACTACCTGCACATTCAGGAGCGCAGCGATTATTTCCACTTCGCCTGGAACTCAATCCTGATTTCTTTCAGCGCCACAATCCTGTGCCTGCTGATCGCTGTACCGGCGGCGTACTCCATGGCGTTCTTCGAAACCAAACGCACCAAGAGCACGCTGCTGTGGATGCTTTCCACCAAGATGCTACCGCCGGTGGGCGTATTGATGCCGATTTACCTGCTGGCCAAGACGTTTGGCCTGCTGGATTCGCGCATCGCGCTGATCGTGATCTACACCCTGATCAATCTGCCGATCGTGGTCTGGATGATTTACACCTACTTCAAGGACATCCCGGGCGAAATCCTCGAGGCCTCGCGGCTGGACGGCGCCACCACGCGCCAGGAAATCTTCCGGGTGCTGATCCCGATCTGCAAAGGCGGCCTGGCCTCGACGGCGCTGTTGTCGCTGATCCTGTGCTGGAACGAAGCGTTCTGGTCTTTGAACCTGACCTCGTCCAACGCTGCGCCCCTGACCGCGCTGATCGCCTCGTACTCAAGCCCTGAGGGGCTGTTCTGGGCCAAGCTGTCGGCGGTCTCGACCCTGGCGTGTGCACCGATCCTGATTTTCGGCTGGATCAGCCAGAAACAACTGGTCCGCGGCCTGTCGTTTGGTGCGGTGAAATGATCGAGAACACGAGGGTTCCCGCGCGGAGCGTAAGAACCCTGGCCCGGACGCTCTGCGTCCAGTAGCTGACGCAGAGCGTCAATGGATGCATTCCCACGCGGAGCATGGGAACGATCTCGGCCCGCTCACTCCTACAGCTGATGTATTTGAAGAATAAAACTGGAGCCCCACATGGCTAACCTGACAATCAGAAATCTGCAAAAAGGCTTCGACGGCCATCAGATCATCAAAGGCATCGACCTGGACGTCAAAGACCGTGAGTTCGTGGTCTTCGTCGGTCCGTCCGGCTGCGGCAAATCGACCCTGTTGCGGCTGATCGCCGGCCTTGAAGACGTCACCAGCGGCAGCATCGAACTCGATGGTCGCGAGATCACTCAAGTCACCCCGGCCAAGCGCGACCTGGCGATGGTGTTTCAGACCTACGCGTTGTACCCGCACATGACCGTGGGCAAGAACCTGTCTTTTGCGCTGGACCTGGCGGGCACACCGAAAGCCGAGGTCGAGAAGAAAGTTGCCGAGGCCGCGCGCATTCTGGAACTGGGCCCCTTGCTGGAGCGCAAGCCCAAGCAGCTGTCCGGTGGTCAGCGTCAACGGGTAGCGATCGGCCGCGCCATCGTGCGCAACCCGAAAATCTTCCTGTTCGACGAACCGCTGTCAAACCTCGACGCCGCACTGCGCGTACAGACCCGCCTGGAACTGTCGCGCCTGCACAAAGAGCTGGAAGCGACCATGATTTACGTGACCCACGACCAGGTTGAAGCCATGACCCTGGCCGACAAGGTGGTCGTGCTCAACGGCGGACGCGTGGAGCAGGTCGGCTCGCCCCTGGAGCTCTATCACCACCCGGCCAACCTGTTCGTGGCCGGTTTCCTCGGCACACCGAAAATGGGCTTTCTCAAAGGCAAGGTCAGCCGCGTGAGCAGCACCGGCTGCGACGTCACGCTGGACGCCGGCGCCACCATCAGCCTGCCGTTCACAAACGCGCAACAGAGCGTCGACGATGCCGTGACCCTGGGCATTCGCCCGGAACACCTGGAGCTCGCCAAAGAAGGCGATTGCCAACTCAAAGTCGTGGCCGACGTCAGTGAACGCCTGGGCAGTGACACGTATTGCCACGTGCGCACGAGCTCCGGCGAAGCTCTGACCCTGCGCATCCGCGGTGACCTCGCCAGCCAGTATGGCGAAACCCTGAACCTGCACCTGGACAGCGTCCATTGCCATCTGTTCGACGCCCAGGGCCAGGTCATTCGCAAGGCCCTGCAAGCCGCCGCCTGAGCCGACGAACATCACAGAATCAGAGACCGTAGTCATGAAACTGAACAAGCAGAATCTTTCAAACCTGGGTGCCGGCATTGCATTGCCGACCTACGCCCTTGAAGACCGTCGTCAGGGCATCGCCCACATCGGTGTCGGCGGCTTCCACCGCGCGCATCAGGCGTTCTACACCGACGCCTTGATGAACACTGGTGAGGGTCTGGACTGGGCCATCTGTGGCGTCAGTTTGCGCGAGGAAGACCGCGCCAATTTCGAAGCACTGAAGAGCCAGGACTTTCTGTTCACGTTATTCGAACTGGGCGATACCCCGGACACCGAAACCCGCATCATCGGTTCCATGAGCCAGATGCTGATGTCCACCGACAATGACCTGGCGCTGATCGACAAGCTCGCCAGCCCCGAGATTCGTATCGTTTCGCTGACCATCACCGAAGGCGGTTACTGCATCGACGACAGCACCGGCGAGTTCATGAGCCACCTGCCGCAGATCCAGCACGACCTGCAGCACCCGGCCACGCCGAAAACCGTGTTCGGCTACCTGTGCGCAGCACTCGCCAAACGCCGCGCCGAAGGCACGCCTGCGTTCACGTTGATGTCCTGCGATAACCTGCCGCACAACGGCGCCGTGACCCGCAAGGCGCTGCTGACGTTCGCCAAACTACGTGACGCCGATCTGCACGACTGGATCGCCGAAAACGTCAGTTTCCCGAACGCCATGGTCGACCGCATCACACCGATGACCAGCACCGCGCATCGCCTGCAACTGCACGACGAAAAAGGCATCGATGACGCCTGGCCGGTGGTCTGCGAACCGTTCGTGCAATGGGTCCTGGAAGACAAGTTCGTCAACGGCCGCCCTGCCTGGGAAAAGGTCGGCGTGCAGTTCACCGACGACGTGACGCCTTACGAAGAAATGAAGATCAAGCTGCTCAACGGCAGCCACCTCGCCCTGACGTATCTGGGTGCGTTGAAGGGCTATCGCTTCGTTCACGAAACCATGAACGACCCGTTGTTCGTCGATTACATCCGCACCTACATGGACCTGGACGTCACCCCGCAACTGGCGCCAGTCCCGGGCATCGACCTGACCGACTACAAGCAGACGCTGATCGACCGCTTCTCCAATCAAGCCATTGCCGACCAGCTGGAGCGCGTGTGCTCCGACGGCTCGTCGAAGTTTCCCAAGTTCACCGTGCCGACCATCAACCGCTTGATCGTCGACGGCGGCAACATGGACCGCGCCTCGCTGGTGGTCGCGGCCTGGGCCTTGTACCTGCAAGGCAACAAGAACGGCGACTTCAAGGGCGAAAACGGCGTCGATTACAAGGTCGTCGACCCCCGTGCCGACTTCTGCAAGGCGCTGGTGGCCGATGACGTGCTGGTCACTCAACGCCTGCTGGAGGTCGAAGAAATTTTTGGCGCGGCGATTCCGAAATCCGCTGAATTCGTGGCATCGTTCGAGCACAACCTGAACAGCCTGAAGCAACTGGGCGTCAGTAAAACCCTGGAAAACCTGTTGGCGAAAACCGTCTGAGTTTCAGAGGTCACGAGGTGAACATGTTTCTTGGCATCGATTGCGGCACCCAAGGCACCAAGGCGATCGTCCTTGATGCCGTCAGCGGCAAGGTCCTGGGCGAAGGCTCGGGCGCGCATCACATGATCAGCGGTGCCAACGGGCGCCGCGAGCAGGATGTGCAGGAATGGCTCAACGCCTTCGAGCAGGCGACCGCGGCCGCCCTGGCTCAGGCCGGCATTAGTGGTGCCGAGATTCAAGGCATCGGCGTGTCCGGGCAGCAACACGGGCTGGTGATGATCGACGAGTTGGGCCATGTGTTGCGCCCGGCCAAACTGTGGTGCGACACCGAGTCCGCGCCGGAGAACGACCGTCTGCTGGACTACCTGGGTGGCGAAGCGGGTTCGCTGGAGCGTCTGGGTATCGCCATCGCGCCGGGCTACACCGTGTCAAAACTGCTCTGGACCAAGGAGCAGTTCCCCGAGCTGTTCGCGCGTATCGACAAGATCCTGTTGCCTCACGATTTCCTCAACTACTGGCTGACCGGCCGCTGCTGCAGCGAGTTCGGCGACGCCTCGGGCACGGGCTATTTCAACGTGCGCACCCGCGAATGGGACCTCGACATCCTGCAGCACATCGACCCGACAGGCCGCCTGGTCAACGCATTGCCTGAGTTGCTGGAGGCCCATGAAGCAGTCGGCACGATTCTCCCGGCGATTGCCGAGCGCCTGGGCCTTAACCCCAATGCCATCGTGTCCAGCGGCGGCGGCGACAACATGATGGGCGCCATCGGCACCGGCAACATCGCACCGGGCTCGATCACCATGAGCCTGGGATCGTCCGGTACGGTGTATGCGTTTGCCGACGAAGCCAACGTCAGCGCTCAACCGTCGGTGGCGACGTTCTGTTCGTCGTCCGGTGGCTGGCTGCCCCTGATCTGCACCATGAACCTGACCAATGCCACCAGCGCCATCCGCGAGCTGTTTGCCCTGGACATGGGTGCGTTCAATGCCGCGATCGCGTCCTCGCCCATCGGCGCGCAGGGTGTGCTCATGCTGCCCTTCCTCAACGGCGAGCGGGTGCCTGCCCTGCCCCACGCCACCGGCAGCATTCTGGGACTGGACAGCACCAACCTGAATCAGGCGAACCTGTGCCGCGCCGTAGTCGAAGGCACGACCTTCGGGCTGCGCTACGGCCTGGACCTGCTGCGGGACAGCGGCATCAAAAGCGCCAACATCCGCCTGATCGGCGGCGGCGCAAAAAGCGCGATCTGGCGCCAGATCGTTGCCGACATCATGAACACCCCGGTCATCTGTACCACGGGCACCGAAGCCGCAGCACTGGGCGCTGCAATCCAGGCCGCCTGGTGTCATTCGCACGCCCAGGGCGCCGGAGCGTCACTGCACGCCCTGAGTGAGCGTTGCGTGAGCCTTGATCCCGACAGCGAAACCCGCCCGGTGCCAGAGCACGTGGCGGCGTATCAACAGGTTTATCAGCACTACCGCAATCAATTGCAGGGCGTTTAACGAACGCCCTTTATGGAGCACCTATGTACCTGGTTTGTGGCGAAGCACTGTTCGACTTTTTCAGTCAGCCGGACGCCGATGCAAAGAGCAATCGCATCGGCTACCAGGCGGTTGCAGGCGGCTCACCCTTCAACGTCGCGGTGGGCCTTCGCCGTCTGGGCGTGGACGCCGGTTTCTTTGCCGGACTGTCCACCGACTATCTGGGCAAGCGTCTGGCGACGGTGCTTGAAGAAGAAGGCGTGAGTGACGATTTCCTCATTCACTTCGACGCCCCCACTACGCTGTCGATGGTCGCTGTCGGTACCGATGGCTCGCCGCAGTACAGCTTCCGTGGCGAAGGTTGCGCCGACCGGCTGCTGACCGTAGAGCACCTGCCCGCCCTTGACGAGCGCGTGCGCGGCCTGCATGTCGGCTCGTTCACACTGGTGGTGCAGCCGGTGGCCGATGCGCTGCTGACGCTGGTGCAACGCGAAAGCGGTAAACGTCTGATCACTTTCGACCCCAACGTGCGCTTGAATCCGGCACCGAGCATTGAGCTGTGGCGCAGTCAGGTGGCGAAATTCGCCGAGCACGCGCACCTCATCAAAGTCAGCGATGAAGACCTGCACCTGCTGTACCCCGACATCGACGCCGAAACCGTCGCCAAGGGCTGGCTCAAGCACAACTGCCAACTGGTAATCATGACCCGTGGTCGCCAGGGCGCGACGGTCTTCACCCGCGAGTTGGGCCACTGGTCGGTCCCGGCCCGCGAAGTGAAAACCGCCGACACCGTGGGCGCCGGCGATACCTTCCAGGCTGCGCTGATCACGTTTCTCACCGAGCGCGGACTCGACACCCCGGCCAGCCTGCCGTCGCTGGACCGCGAAACGCTGACGCAGATGCTCGATTTTGCCGTGGCGGCCGCAGCGATAACCTGCACGCGGGTGGGACCGGATTTGCCGTACCGGGATCAGGTGGTTTTATAAGGTCATGCGCGCGGGTGTCCGATTGTCGGGGACATCCGCCCCCGGACACGCCCCGCGACGCATTCTTCTGCTATCACTGATGCTGCCGCTCTCATCACGTGGAAGGACACCGACATGCCCCATCTTCTGTACATCGAAAGCTCACCCCGCAAACAGCGCTCCGCCTCGATCGAAGTCGCCACCGCGTTCATCGAGGCCTGGCAGGCGCGGCACACCATCGCCACCGTGGACACGCTGGACGGCTGGAACATGCCACTTCCGGAGTTCGACGGCGCGGTGCTGGATGCAAAATACGCCGGGATAATGGGTGTAGAACGCACACCTGAACAGAAACAGGCCTGGGAGCAGATCACTGAACTCGCCCAGCGCTTCATCAAGGCCGACATCATCCTGTTCGCCGTGCCCATGTGGAATTTCGGCATTCCCTACAAGCTCAAACACCTGATCGATGTGGTCAGCCAGAAAGACCTGCTGTTCACGTTCGACGAGCGCGGCCTGAATGGCCTGCTCGACGGTCGCAAGGTCGTCGTGATCGCGGCGCGCGGCGCGCCCTTGGACCGCGCCGAACATCAGATCGCGTACCTGACGACCTGGAGCGAAATGGTGGGCATCGACGAGCAGTACAACGTGGTCATCGAGAAGACCCTGTTGGGCCCGGACGTCGACGCTGAATCACGCCAAACCGCCAAAACGGCGGCCGTCGATCTCGCCGCCACGTTATGACGCTTCAGCAGCATCCGTGCGAGCCTGCCGTGCGTCCATGATGCGCGGCAGGTTTCGTTCGATCCATGTGGTGAGCCCGTTCACCTGCATCGCCACTTCTTCACCCAGCGGGGTCAGGCTGTATTCGACGTGGGGCGGCACCACCGGCAGCGCCTTGCGATCAATGAACCCGTCCTGCTCAAGACTCTGTAGGGTTTGCGAGAGCATTTTTTCGCTGACCCCGCCGATCTTGCGCCGCAGTTCACTGAAGCGGTGCGTGCCGTCCAGCAACACCACCAGCACCAGCACACCCCAGCGGCTACAGACATGGTTGAGGATTTCCCGCGAGGGGCAATCGCGCGCCAGGATCTCGCCCATGCGAATGCGCTCAAGCAGCGAAACATTTTCCGCCGACGGGCTGGAAACATCGTTCATGACACTAACCTTTTTGTACGTACTTACGAAAGGTTAGCATGATGTCTATGCTGATCGCACATTCATTGCCCTGCAGGAAATCATCATGATTGTCGTCACCGGTGCATCAGGTCAGCTTGGCCGCCTCGTTATTGATCGCCTTCTGCAACAAATCCCCGCGTCAGAGATCGTCGCGGCAGTGCGCAGCCCTGAAAAAGCGGCGGATCTGGCGGACAAAGGCGTGCATGTGCGTCAGGCCGATTACGCGCAACCCGCCACGCTGGAGGGCGCGTTTGCGGGCGCGAAAAAGATTCTGCTGATTTCATCCAGCGAAGTCGGCCAACGCGTTGCTCAACACCAGGCCGTGATCGACGCGGCGAAACGCGCCGGGGTCGAATTGCTGGCGTACACCAGCGTGCTGCATGCCGACACGTCGCTGCTGGGGTTGGCGGAAGAACATCGCCAGACCGAAGTGGCGCTCGCCGCCTCCGGCGTGCCAGGCGTCGTGTTGCGTAACGGCTGGTACCACGAAAACTACACCGCCGGCATTGCGGGAGACCTGGCCCACGGCGCGCACTTCGGCAGCGCTGGCGACGGTCGAATCAGTTCAGCGGCGCGCGCGGACTACGCCGATGCGGCAGTGGCCGTCTTGACGTCCCGTGATGATCAGGTCGGTCGTGTCTATGAGCTCGCGGGCGATACGTCGTACAGCCTCACGGAGTTCGCCGCCGAGGTGAGTCGTCAGTCGGGCAAACCGGTGATCTACACCGATCTGCCAGAGGCTGCCTACAAGGCTGCGCTGCTGCAGGCCGGTTTGCCGGCGTTCGTGGCTGAGTTGCTGGCCAACTCCGATGCGGCAGCGGCCAAGGGCGCGCTGTTCGATGACGGGCGTCAGTTGAGCAGACTGCTTGGCCGGGCGACAACGCCATTGGCCGCGAGCGTGGCCGCAGCCTTGCAGGGCTGACAACGGGCATAGGGAAGCGAGCTCATTCACGAGCGGTATGGGCGACAAAACGGTGTCGGATGTCCCACCGTTTCGCGAATGAATTCGCTCCCGCAGCGGTATGGATGCATGCGACACCCTTGTAAACCAGGGAATGATTCACGCCAGACAAGGTCGGAGGTAGTGAACAGCGCATTACGCACTGGATAAGGAGCTTCGAATGAAAAACAAATCGCTCATCGCCGGTCTGACGATCCTGGGCTGTGTTTCACTCGCCAGTTTCGCCGTACAGGCCGACGATGCACCTGCGCAGACTGTTCAATCCTCCAAAGACAACCTGCGCGATCTCGAGAAAGGTGACCGCGCGCCGGAGAAATTCCAGCGGCCTGGCGCAGCGATCAAAGACTGGAAGGCCAAAGGTCTGAAAGAGCCCGCCAAGCAAAGCCAATGGGTGCGCATCAACGACAAGTACGTCGAAGTGCAGACCACCAACGGTCAGATCACCGACATCACCCCCGTCAAAAAATAAGTCTCTCCGGTGCCCGAGATCGTTCGGGCGCCCTTCCCGGTTTCACGCCGACCGCTCTGGATCAAGGCTCGGCGCCCATGAATCGACGCCCATCAGGCAATAAAGGTTGGACGCTAACGATTTCCGACTCTACTCTTTGCCGCTTGTTTCAGCGTGTTGCCGTCAAACGCCAAGGGCCGAGATCCGATGTCATCCGTTTTAAATGTGCTGTTGCCGATCTTCGCCTTGATTCTGGTCGGTTACCTCTGCCGTCGCACCAACCGTCTTGGCCCGACTGCCGCGTCCGAAATCAACCGGATGGTGGTCTGGCTGTGCCTGCCCGCCTTGCTGTTCACGGCGACCGCAACGGCCACCTGGGAACAGATCTGGCACCCTGGATTCGTCGCGGTGTTCACCCTTTCCACGATGGCGATGTTTGTCATCACCCTGCTGATCCGACGCAAGAAAGCCGGGCACTTTGCCGACGCCAGCATTGACGCACTCAGCGCTTCTTACGCGAACACGGGCTACATCGGCATCCCGCTGTGCGTGATGGTGCTCGGGCATAACGGCCTTGAGCCGGCGTTGATCGCGTCGCTGCTGGTGGTCTGTGTGCTGTTCGGCATTGCGCTGGTGTGCATCGAGATCGGCTTGCAAAGCGAAGCGCAGGTGCACCGCATCGTCTTTAAAGTGCTGAAGGCGCTGGCCAAGAATCCGCTGGTGGTGTCGCCGATTCTCGGCGCGTGCTGGGCCTCGACCGGCCTACCGTTGCCCGGCGCACTGGACAAGTTTCTCAGCCTGTTGGGCGCGGCGACGACTCCGTGTGCGCTGATTTCCCTCGGTCTGTTCCTGGCCCAAAAACAACAAGGCCCGCGCCATGGCACGAGCCTGTTGGTGCTGGTCAAGCTGATCGCCCATCCCCTGCTGACCTGGTTCCTGGCGTTTCACGTCTTTCACCTGCCGCCGTTGTGGGCGAACTCTGCGCTGTTGCTCAGCGCGCTGCCGACCGGTACCGGCCCGTTCATGCTGGCCGAGTATTACAAACGCGAGGCCTCGGTGGTGTCCAGCACGATCCTGATCTCCACCTTGGGCTCGCTGGTGACCTTGTCGTTGTGCATCTACTACATCAACGGATAGCCGCAGCCGCCCGCGAGGCAATGGTTGTCAGGTCACACGAACATCCCGCCAGACGCCTCGATGCGCTGCGCAGTAATCCAGCGGCCGCCGTCACTCAGCAACATCGCAATGGCCGCTCCGATGTCATCGGGCAAACCGGCCCGTTTCATCGCGGTGTTCGCGGCCACCCAGTCATTCACGTCTTTGTTGTCGCGTACGGTGCCGCCACCGAAGTCGGTCTCGATGGCGCCAGGCGCCAGCGCGTTCACGGTAATCCCGCGAGGGCCGAGTTCGTTGGCCAGATAACGCGTCCAGACTTCAATCGCGCCTTTCATCGAGGCATAGGCGGCGTAGCCAATCGGCGAGAAGCGCGCCAGGCCGGAGGACAGGTTAACGATGCGACCGCCGTCGGCAATCAGCGGCAGCAGCTTCTGGGTCAGGAAGAACGGGCCTTTGAAGTGCACGTTCATCAGCTGATCGAACTGCGCCTCGGTGGTGTCGGCGCAGCTGGCGTACAGACCGATGCCCGCGTTGTTCACCAGGAAATCAACACGTTCAGCTTTGAAATACGCACTGAGCAGCGCCGACACCTGCGTGGCGAAGGTGTCGAACCCACGGCTTTCACCGACATCCAGCTGCAGCATCTTGGCCTTGCCGCCCAATGCTTCGATTTCGGCAACAACGCTCCGCGCTTCGTCTTCACGACTGCGGTACGTGCCAATGATGTCGATGCCCTGCCTGGCCAGATGCAGCGCAGTGCTCTTGCCCAGGCCACGGCTGGCCCCGGTGATGATCGCGATTTTGTTGCTCATGGTTGTGTCCTCATGGTTGTGTCCTCATATGGCTGTATTCAATCAGTGAGGAGCAGAGTATTGTTCGATCAGACTTCAATAAATGCCCAGCAAACGAAATGACTGATCGTAATTACCGAACAATCAAAAGTGACGACGATGAACAAACTCGACCTGCTGAAGACCTTCGTTCGCGTTGCCGAGCTTTCAAGCTTCACATTGGCCAGTGACGCACTCGGCCTTCCCCGCTCCAGCGTATCCGAGCAGGTTCGTGCCCTTGAGCAACTGATGAACACACGCCTGCTGCTGCGCACCACCCGCAAGGTGCAAACCACACCGGACGGCCAGGTGCTGTATGAGCGCAGCAAAGACCTGCTGGCACAGATGGACGAAGTCGAAAGCCTGTTTCGCCAGGACAACGCGGTGCTCAGCGGGCGTCTGCGAGTCGACATGCCCACGGCCGTGGCACGCCGACTGGTGCTGCCGCGCTTGAGGGAGTTCATCGACCGGCATCCGCTCATTGAAATGGAAATCAGCAGCACCGACCGCCGCGTCGACCTTGTGCGTGAAGGTTTCGACTGCGTCATGCGCGTGGGCGAGTTGTCCGATACGTCGCTGGTCGCACGGCATGTCGGTCACCTCAACATGATCAATTGCGTCAGCGCCGACTACGCCGAACGCTATGGCGTGCCTCACACGCTGGAGGACCTGCAACAACACCTGCTGATCGATTACGTCAGCGCGTTTGGCGCGGGCAACGGGATGTTCGAGTACCACCGCGACGGCAAGGACCATCGCGTCCCCATGCCCTGCAGCGTCAAGGTGAACAACGTTGAAGCCTACGAGGCTGCCTGCGTCGGCGGACTGGGCATCATTCAGGCGCCGCTGTTGTCCAGGGAACACCAACTGCAACGGGGCGGCCTGGTGGAAATCCTGCCCGACTACCGACCTGCACCGATGCCTGTTTCGCTGCTCTACGCCCACCGCCGCCACCTGCCACAACGTTGCCGGGTGTTCATGGACTGGATGGAAAGCCTGTTGGTGGAATACGGCGTGGTGAAATAAAACACCATAGAGGTGGGTTTTCAGCTCACCCCGACGACGCGTCAGAAAGTTTTTTCAAAATATTTGCAACCGGCTGTAACCGTCTTCGCTTCTCCAGCGAACTACCTTTCGGATCAGATGCACAGCGTCACTCACACGCCGGTGCTGCGACCACCCTCAATCAAGGTAATTGGAGAAACAACATGAACAACATCAAACTCGCTGCCGCTGCTCTGGCTTTCGCTTCCATGGCTTCCGGCGCAATGGCCGCTGAAAAGATGGACGCTCCTGCCATGGAAAAATGCTACGGCGTGGCCATGGCCGGAAAGAACGATTGCAAGGCTGGCGCTGGCACCACCTGCGCAGGCACTGCCAAGACCGACTATCAGACCAACGCCTGGAAGAACGTCCCCGCCGGCACCTGCACCTCGATCAAAACCCCGCACGGCATGGGCTCGCTGACCCCGATGTAAGTCGAGCGCTCGCGAAAGCGAACGCGCGAAGCACCACAGCCAACACCATCGCAAGGGCAGGCGTCGATCATGAACACATCACTCACACTGGGTGCCGGACTGGGCCTCAAGGCCGACCATTACGAAGCCGCGTTTGACTGCGCTGCCAAGGGTGTGTGGTTTGAAGTCCATCCGGAAAACTACATGATCGACGGCGGCCCGCGCCTCGCATGGCTGGAAACGATCGGCAGCCGTCACCCGCTGTCGCTGCACGGTGTGTCACTGTCCCTGGCGGCCGACTGTGCGCCCGACGTTGAACACCTGCAGCGGCTCAAGACACTGATCGACCGCGTTCAGCCAGCCCTTGTTTCCGAGCACCTCGCCTGGTCCACCTGGCGGGGTCAGTACCACCCCGATCTGCTGCCCTTTCCTCGCACCGGGCAAGCCCTGCAGCGAATTGCCGACAACATTCAGCACACGCAGGACGTTCTCCAGCGGCGCATCGCCGTCGAGAATCCGAGTCACTACGTGCAGCTTGAAGGTCACGCGTGCAGCGAGATCGAATTTCTCGCCGAGCTGAGCGCACGCACCGGCTGCGGCCTGTTGCTGGATATCAACAACGTGTTTCTCAGCGCCCACAACATGGGCTATGACGCCAACGCTTACGTCGACGCGTTTCCCGGCGAGGCCATCATGGAAATTCATCTGGCCGGGCACAGTTCCGACCCTGGAGGTGCTGCCTTGCTGATCGACTCCCACGACGCCCCGGTGGCAGAACCCGTCTGGGCCTTGTACCAGCGCTTGATTCAGCGCGTGGGCCCACGACCTACGCTGATCGAACGGGACGACCATATCCCGCCGTTCGGTGAGCTGTTGCTGGAGCGTGACCGTGCTCAAACCCTGCTGGAGGGTCTGCCATGCAACCGTCTCTGACCGATTTCCAGGACCTCTTCGTCGAGGCGTTGTACAACCCCGAAGCGGACACCCTTACTCTGCTGACCGACCAGCCCGGTTTTTCGGTGTACCGCAACACGGTGATGAAGGGCGCGGTGGATGCCTTGCAAGCCAACTTCCCTACGGTGGAGCGTCTGGTGGGCAGCGAATGGTTCCTGGCGGCGGCTGCGATTCACGCCCGTCACGCGCCGCCCGTGGATGCGCGGCTGGTGTACCACGGCAGCGGGTTTCCCGAATTCCTCGACCGGTTCGAACACGCGCAGCAGATGCCCTATCTCGGCAACGTAGCGCGGCTCGATCTGCTGTGGAACCAGTGCCATACCGCGATGGAAGAACCCCGTGTCGATGTCACCCGCCTTGCCGCTCTGACGCCTGAAGAGCTGGCCAGGCGGGTGCTCAAACCCCGTCGTGCCGCGCAATGGATATGGTTTGCCGATCAGCCGGTATTCACGATCTGGCGACACAATCGCGAACAGACCCCGATGCCTGAGACGCTCGCCTGGCACGGCGAAGGCGCGCTGCTGGTCCGCAGTGGCGGTGTCGTCACCTGGCACGCGTTGACGGTCGGCGAATGTGCCTTTCTCGATGCCTGCAAAGCGGGCGCACCGCTGGAGCTCGCCGCGCAGCAGGCGACTGAGACCGAGCCCTCGCTGGACATGCTGGATCTGCTGACACGACTGGTCGGCGCCGACGCCTTTGCAGCGAACGAGCCCGCCTGACGCCCCACCCCCGAACCTGACAACCCTTAATCAAGGGCAACCCAAGGGCAAATGGAGAACACCATGGATACCGTACGCACCGACGATGCGGGGCATAGATCCCTGCGCGCAATCTGGGGCCGCATTGCAGACCGACTTCACCTGTTGATCAACGATTCGTTGCTGTCGCTGGTCGCACGCTTCGCCATCGCCGGCGTGTTCCTGATGTCCGGCCGGACCAAGGTGGAAGGCTTCCTGACCCTCACCGACAGCACCTACGAGCTGTTCCGCACCGAATACAAATTGCCGCTGGTGCCCCCGGAAATCGCCGCGCACATGGCGGCCTATGCCGAGCACCTGTTTCCGGTGCTGCTGATACTGGGTTTGTTTTCTCGATTGTCGGCGTTTGCGTTGCTGGGCATGACCACCGTGATCGAGGTGTTCGTTTACCCGGACGCTTGGGCCACGCACCTGACCTGGGCCGGACTGCTGCTGATCATCATCGCCAAGGGCGCCGGCAGACTGTCGCTGGACGCCAAGCTGGGAATCAAATAGGGCGGCGTTTTTTGCAAGCGCGCGTGCTTTGGCCCCAGAGCACGCGCGCCGCTACAACGGACTCCAACGGTTTCAAACCGCCTTGGTCTTCAACGCCTCCGCGATGAACTCCGCCTGCCGGATCGCCAGCGTCACGATGGTCAACGTCGGGTTTTCTCCGGCGCTGGTGGTGAACTGGCTGCCGTCGGAGATGAACAGGTTGGGGATTTCATGGCTCTGTCCATGCTTGTTGCATACCCCGTCCTGCGCTTTTTCGCTCATGCGGCACGTGCCCAGGTTGTGGGTCGACGGATACGGCGGCACGCGAAACGTCTTGACCGCGCCAACCGATGAATACAGCGCCTCGCCCTGCTTGAACGCATGCTCGCGCATGGCCAGGTCGTTGGGGTGATCGTCGTAATGCACGTTGGGCACCGGCAGGCCGTACTTGTCCTTGACGCTGTCGTTGAGGGTGATGCGGTTGCTCTCCTGTGGCATGTCCTCGCCCACGATCCACATCGCGGCCAGCTTGCTGTACTGCTCCATCACATCGGTGAACTCCCGACCCCATGCGCCGGGGTTGAAGAACGCCGCCAGGAACGATGGTCCGAGAGAGACGGTTTCCATCTCGTAACCGCCCACGAAACCGCGATCGGGTTTGTGATGAATCTCGTCACCAATGAGCCCGGCCATAATCGTGCCGCGATAGAAATGGACCTCCTCGTTAAACGAGGCAAAGACGCTGCCCGTGGTGTGACGCATGTAGTGCTTGCCCACCATCCCGGAACCATTGGCCAAACCGTGAGGAAACTGGCTGCTGGATGAATTGAGCAGCAACCGTGGGGTTTCGATGGAGTTCCCGGCCACCGCGACGACCCGCGCCTTCTGACGCTGCTCCTTGCCCTGCGCGTCGAAATACACCACCGCACTTGCCCGCCCCTTATCGTCGTGCTCGATCTTCGCGACGTGGCACTGGGCGCGCAGTTCCAGTTTGCCGGTGGCTTCGGCGGCGGGGATTTCGGTGTAGAGCGTCGACCATTTCGCGCCCATCTTGCAGCCTTGGAAGCAAAAGCCCAGTTGCTGACATCCGGCGCGCCCGGCACGCGGCGCGCTGTTGATCGCCATGTGCCCGGTCGAGCACTCCTTGTACCCCATCTTCTGTGCGCCGTTGTACAGCACCTTGAAGTTGTTGTTGCCCGGCAGCCCTTCGATGTTGTTGGTGCGGGTCACGCCCATCTTGTCTTCGGCACGGGCGTAATACGGCTCGAGTTCCGCCAGGGTGACAGGCCAGTTGAGCAAATTGGCGCCCTCGACTTTGCCGTAAGTGTCGAGCGCGCGGAATTCGTGCTCCTGAAAGCGCAGGCTGGCGCCCGCCCAGTGCGTGGTCGTCCCGCCCACGGTCTTGCAGATCCAGGCCGGCAGATTCGGAAAATCCTTCGCCACGCGCCAGCTGCCTGACGTGGTGCGGGTGTCGCCCCAGGCCAATTGCGCGAACGAAGGCCATTCGTCGTTGATGAACGTGCCCGGCGATTGCCGCGCACCCGCTTCCAGCAGCACCACCGGCACGCCCTTCTGGCACAGCTCGTTCGCCAGGGTTCCGCCGCCTGCGCCGGAGCCGATGATCACCACCACGGAATCGTCGTCAAAGTTGTAGATCGTCATGATTGCGCTCCTCAGGCAGGGACATTCGGGCTGGCATCGACAGGCGGGTTCGGCAACCATTTCAGGTCGTTGAAACCGCGATGGATGTAACCGCCTTTGGGGAAGGAAGCGCCTTCATAACCGAAGTGCTTGTAGGCCAGTTCGTTGCTGTACAGGCTGTTGACCGACACGCCGCGCACCAGCGCAAAGAACGGTTCACCCTGTACTTCCTTGAGCAGCCCGACCTGTTTGTCTTCAGGCAGCTTGCTCCAGTCGCCACCGGCACGCTGGTCGAGATCGGCGAGCCCTTTTTTCAAGGTGTCGGCGACGCTCGGGTCCTGAGCCGCTTTTTCATCGAGGGCTTTGACGGAAAACGCATAAACCGCGTCTTCCATGGTGTCGTGAGGGAATATGCGACGGATGACCAGCAACAGTCTGCTGCCGGTGTTGCTGTCCAGCGTGTTCATCTCCAACGCCCAGGTCCGGCTCGGAGCAAGCAGTGCAATGGGGCCGGAACCGAACAGCAAGGTTCCCAGGAGCAGTCCGCCGCTTCCTTGCAAAAAGCGGCGACGATCGAGCTTCAGGTCTGTCATGGCTTTTGTCCTTCTTATTTTTCTTGTCGGTGCAATCAAGCTGAATTGATAGTAGTAGCGATGTTGGGCGTTAGGTAATAGCGGTCTACTACGTGGTTATAAGCGTGCATCAGGCGACCGTGATCGTTGCAGGAGCAGTCGGAGGTGATGACGGCCGCGAAGGCATTCTGTCTGGCACACCGCATTCGCGGCCGTCGTAACCTCCGACAGCTCCTACAGATATGGCGGCGCTTTGGTGATTTGCGTGGGACATAGGCATTGAGTGGCCAACTGGCGAATGCGTCAGGTGGGCGACATCATCGTTGACTGACCCGCCGCATTCGCGGCCGTCGTAAACTCCGACTGCTCCTACAGGGTTATGTGTAGCCTCTGAAACACCGTAGTAATCCGGTATTCCCGCGTGGTTATAAGCGGTGCACTAGGCGACCATTATTGTTGTAGGAGCAGTCGGAGGTTACGACGGCCGCGAATGCGATCTGTCTGGCACACCGCTATCGCGGCGGTCGTAACCTCCGACTGCTCCTACAGGGTTATGTGTAGCCTCTGAAACACCGTAGTAATCCGGTATTACCCGCCCGGGAGTCAGGGTTTTAAACTGCCGGATCACTCACAACGAGCAGCCTGCCATGTCCTTCGTCAGCGAAACGCAACCCGGTGTCTGCCTGACGCCCGATGCCGTCACTCAGGATTACGTGTTCAACCACACCATGCTGCGGGTGAAAGACCCTGAGCGCTCGCTGGATTTCTACACGCGGGTACTGGGCATGCGGTTGCTGCGCAAGGTGGATTTTCCCGAGGCGAAGTTCTCGCTGTTGTTTCTGGCGATGACGAAAGGTGGTGAGGTGCCGGACGAAACGTCGGCGCGCATGAGCCATACCTTCAGCCGCGAATCGGTGCTGGAGCTCACTCATAACTGGGGCACGGAGAGCGACGATTCGCAGTACCACAACGGCAACAAGGATCCGCGCGGGTTCGGCCATATCTGCTTTTCGGTACCTGACATTGAAGCCGCCTGTGCACGGTTCGAATCGTTGGGCGTGCCGTTCGTCAAGCGTCTGGACAAGGGCATGAAGCACGTGGCGTTCATCGCCGATCCGGACGAGTACTGGATCGAGATCGTCCAGGCCGACCTGCTCGGCAACCTGGGTCAGTAACCTTCAGCAAGAGCCGCCCTGACCCCGGCGGCTCCGGGTCCGCTGAAACGCTATTTCAGCTCGGCGACCACCGCATCGAAAAACACCATAGGGTCGATGGGCTCTTTGTCGACCGGCTTGGGCTGCGCGCCAAACGTGACGATCACCACGTTATTGGCCGGGTTGACGTAGATGTTCTGCCCCTGGATGCCGACCGCCGCGTATGCGCCGTCCTTCTTCGACGGGTCGGTCCAGGCGGTCCACCACATGTAGCCGTAATCCAGCGTCTTGCCGCCCTTCAGCGTTGTCGGCATCGTGGCTTCCTTGACCCAGCCCTCTGGCAGGATCGATTTCCCGTCAATCGTGCCGTTGTTCATGAAGAACAAGCCGAACCGACCGTAGTCGCGCAGCGTGGCGCTGATGCCACTGCCGCCGATCTCCACGCCGTTGGTGGAATCCAGCCACCATTTGGCGTCGCTTTCCATGCCGAACGGTTGCCAGATCTTCTGCGAGAGGTAATCGGCCAGCGGCATTTTCACCGCACCGCGGACGATTTCACCAAGGATCTGTGTTTCACCGGTGCTGTAGTTATTTACCGTGCCGGGCTCTGCCGCTCTGGGCAGTTTGGCCATCAGCGCCACCGCCGACCGCGGCTTTTGTGAAATCTGCGCATTGAGCAAAGCACGGCGGTCGGACTTCGGATCCGTGTAGGTTTCGTTCCATTTAACGCCTGACGACATCATCAGCACATCGCGCACGGTCACGCCCTCGTACGCGCTGCCCTTGAGCTCCGGCACGTAATCGACCACCTGCGCGTCGAGGCCTTTGATCAGGCCGTCATGGATGGCCACAGCGGCGAGGGTTGATGTGATGGACTTGGCCACTGACATCGACATCCAGCGGGTTTTTTCAGTGTTGCCGCGCTGATAGGTTTCGTAGGCGATCTTGCCGTCCTTGATCACCAGCATCGCGGTCACACTGTCCAGCGCGACATAGTCGTACAGATCGTATTTCTTGCCTTCGTAGGTGAAGTGCACGTTGCCCAGTGGCTTGTCGGATTTGGGCAACGCATACGGATGACCGCCAGCCTTGATGGTGTGGGTCGGGAACAGTCGATCGATGTTGCGATAGGTGCTAACGGCCAGGTCAGGGAGCATGGCACCGTCGTAGATTTGCTCGACGGTGCCAATGGTTTCATGGGCATGGGGGTATTCGGCCTCTGCAGCCCAGGCGCCGGGAACGGTGCCGATCGCGAGCATACTCAAGGAAAGGGTCAGCGGTTGGAGACGCTGGAAGGGACGAGAATCGGCGCGTGTGAACATAAAGCTTCCTTCTTCTTTATTGACCTTCTTGTCTATCAGGTCTTGCGAGGTCGGGACCTCTGCCCGTTTGAACCATAGTCCACTTGCTAGCAATCCACATCTCGATCGCCTGGCAGATTACTCGCGAATGAATTTGCGCCCACCGCGCACCTGCGCGCCTTGACCCCATAAGCAAGCCGCTAACGCCACCCCAAAAAAAACCACCGCCAAAGGGCGGTGGTTTTTTATTGCGGGTTCGCTACGGTCAGGTTCAGACCTTGACGACCCAACCTGCAGGACCTTCGATCTCGCCGAACTGGATGCCGGTCAGTTCCTTGTACAGGCGCTGGGTCACCGGACCGACTTCGGTCTCGCTGTGGAACACGTGGAGCTTGTCCTTGTAGCTGATCCCGCCGATTGGCGTGATCACAGCGGCAGTGCCACACGCGCCTGCTTCCTTGAATTGGTCCAGCTTGTCGATGAAGACTTCGCCTTCGGTGACTTTCAGGCCCAGACGACTCTCCGCCAGCTCGATCAGCGACAGGCGGGTGATGCCTGGCAGCACGGACGGCGATTTCGGTGTGATGAACTGGTCATCGTGAGTGATGCCGAAGAAGTTGGCCGAACCGACTTCCTCGATTTTCGAGTGGGTCAGCGGGTCCAGGTAGATCGCGTCGGCGAAGCCGTTCTTCTTGGCTTCGGCGCCCGGCATCATGCTTGCGGCGTAGTTGCCACCGACCTTGGCGGCACCGGTGCCCTGAGGGGCGGCGCGGTCGTAGCTGGAGATCGCGAAGTTGTGAGGCTTCATGCCGCCTTTGAAGTACGGGCCGACCGGGATGCAGAACACCGAAAAAATGAATTCAGGGGCAGCCCGCACGCCGATGTTGTCGCCCACGCCGATCACGAACGGACGCAGGTACAGGGCGCCGCCGGTGCCGTAGGGAGGAATGAAACGCTCGTTGGCACGCACCACGTCCTTGCACGCTTCAATGAACATGTCGGTCGGTACGTGGGGCATCAGCAGACGCGTGCAGCTGCGTTGCATGCGGGCGGCGTTCTGGTCCGGGCGGAACAGATTGATCGAGCCATCTTTGGCGCGATAAGCCTTCAGGCCTTCGAAACACTGCTGACCATAATGCAGCGCGGTCGAGCCTTCGCTGATGTGCAGCACATTGTCTTCGGTCAGGGTGCCCTTTTCCCACTGACCATCACGCCAGGTGGACAGGAAGCGCTTGTCGGTCTTGATGTAGTCGAAACCCAGCTTGTCCCAATTAATGCTCTCGTTACCCATGACACCCTCTATTTCCTGACCAGCGCGCCCGGCGTTGGCGGGGGCTGGTGTTTCATCAATATGGTCGTGAAGGCCCGGCACAGGACTGGCCCACACCGATGTTGCGCCATATTACTGATTTTTTGCCCGACAAACCGCCTCCAACGCACACGACCTGAAAAAGAACCCACAAAGAGCCGCCGGGGTGGTTCAAAAATCCCCGGCAACCTGCGACGCTGACGGTCGTTCTTCTCTTTCACCGGGGCCGAGGCACGCGCCATGTTGAAAAAAGTCGCAGACCAGTGGTATTCGCTCGAGAAGATCGACGACGCCATCACGCTGATCACCGAACCCCATGTCACCCCGTGGCTGCGCTGCAATATCTGGCACATTCGCGGGCGCGATCAGGACATCGTGGTCGACACAGGGATGGGCATCTGCAGCTTGCGCGAGGCGGCGAAGAACCTCTTCGGCCAGCGCATCAGTGCGGTGGCCAGCCATGTGCATCTGGACCACGTCGGCTGTCACCACGAATTCGATCAGTGCCTGGTTCACAGCGCCGAAGCCGACGGTCTGCGTGGTTCGGACGGTTACTTCACGCTGGTCGAGCCCGATTTCGACCCGAACGACTTCAGCCTCGCAACCCTCGGCGGCGAACGTCTGGGGCCGATCATCAGCGCCCTGCCCTCACCCGACTACGACTTGAGCAGCTGGAAGATCCAGGCCGCCCACGTCACGCGCACCTTGGAAGAAGGTGATGTCGTGGACCTGGGTAATCGCCATTTCGAGGTGCTGCACCTGCCTGGCCATTCACCGGGCAGCATTGGCTTGTGGGAAGCGTCGACCCAGACGCTGTTTTCCGGCGATGCCATTTATGATGGCGAATTGCTGGACAACCTCGCCCATTCCTCGGTCGAGGACTACGTGCGCACCATGGAACGCCTGCGAGCGCTGCCAGCCCGTGTGGTGCATGGCGGCCATTGCAAGAGTTTCGGCCGCGACCGGCTGATCGAGCTGGCAGACGCCTACCTGAAAAAATTCGACTGAATGCGATTTCCGCGCGCCCACACTTCATCTTCAAGGAAGAACCATGACCGCATCCCCTGACCTTCCCAAACACGGCGCCGTGCTGTTCGCCAAAGACCTGCCACGGGTCGCGGCCTTTTACCGTGAGGTGGTCGGCATGACCCAGACGGTCACCGAAACCCGGTTGATCGTGCTGGAGTCGGCGACCTATCAACTGGTCATTCACGGCATCCCGAAAAACGTCGCCGACCGCGTGAACATCACCACGCCCCCCGAACGCCGGGTCGACCTGCCGGTCAAGCTGGTGTTTCCCGTCGCCCGTCTGGCCGATGCCCGAGCCGCCGCGGCTGCGCTGGGTGGACAGATCGACGCACCTGGCGCGCAGTTCGCCGCCCGAGGTTTTGTGGCCTGTGACGGCTTTGATCCGGAGGGGAATGTGGTGCAGTTCCGTGAGGCGGCGCCGATCTGATGAACACCGGTGGCCTGTAGGCGTGAGCTTGCTGGCGATCGCATCGTGTCAGTCGCCGACGTAGTGGCTGAACCCTCGCAATCGCGAGTAAGCTTGTATGGTCTGCATCTCCACTATTTGAAGGGACGCTGATGGTTTGGTTTGTCCTAACGTCCAAACTGTTCATCGGCGGGTTACTTGAAAAGACCCCAAGTAACCAAGGGTCGGCTCCCGGTTGGGCCCGACTTCGTCGGGTTCCTTCACTTCGGCGACGCTCCGTGGGCCCGCGCTGAACGGACATCCATGTCCTGGCAGCGCTCTCGCGGCATCCATGCCGCTCGGCCCACTCCGCGCCGCCTGCGTTCAGCCTGCACCCAAGTCGCGTTTTGTGGTGTCTGGCCTGCTGCGGTATGAAGATCAAGAGCGAAGCGCGCTGTGCGCTGTTTGGGTAGAGAATTCCTGTCACTGGCTGAACACAAAACCTGTGGGAGTTAGCTTGCTGACGAATGCGGTGTGTCATTCACCCTTAATGAAACTGGCTTGCTCCCATCACGAGCATGCTGTCAGGCCTTGCGATCCTCAAGAGCCGGACTGACACCACTGGCTTGAGAACCATAGAATCTCCCACAGGGGCACGGCCATTCGAACAACCGCATGCAGCGCGACATTGCACCAAGCACATTTGCATCACCTCGTTTAGTATCGGCCCACCGCCGCCTTCACGAGGACCTGTGCATGTTCGATACACCTGCCCACGCCGACGTCGAATCCCTGCTGCACTGGATGAACGACCGTTCATTCGTCGCCCTGACAGGCGCGGGCATCAGCACCTCCTCCGGTATCCCTGACTATCGCGACAGCGACGGTGTGCGTCGCGGTCGCCAACCGATGATGTTTCAGGAATTCCTCAACGCCCCCGAAGCCCGTCGTCGCTATTGGGCGCGGGCCATGCTTGGTTGGCCACGGGTGCGTGCCGCGCAACCTAACGCCGCGCACGAAGCGCTGGCCAGCCTGCAGCGCCACGGCATCATCAGCGGTGTCATCACCCAGAACGTCGACACGCTGCACGATCAGGCAGGCAGCCATGACGTCGTCGAACTGCACGGCAGCCTGCACTGGGTGCTGTGTCTGGACTGTCGCCAGCGCACTGAGCGTGATGTGATTCAACTGACGCTGATGGAGCAGAATCCCTACCTCGCCGGTATCGACGCCATTCAGGCGCCTGACGGCGACACGCTTCTTGAGCCGGCCTTTGAAGAACGCTTCCAGGTCCCGCACTGCCCTCACTGCGGGGGCGAGCGGATGAAGCCGGACGTGGTGTTTTTCGGCGAAAACGTCGCACCGCCCACCGCCGCCAAAGCCATGGCCCGCGTCGAACAGGCCGAAGGGCTGCTGGTGGTCGGCTCGTCGTTGATGGCGTATTCGGCGTTTCGTTTGTGCCGCGCTGTCGCCGATCAGGGCAAGCCACTGATCGCGATCAACCTGGGCAAAACCCGGGCGGATGACCTGCTGGACCTGAAAATCGAGGCATCGTGCGAGGTGTTGTTACCAGCGCTGACCCAACGCCTCGTTGACGGGCTGCCCTGAGCGGAGCGGACATTCACCCAGATCAAGCGCGCGCCTACAGGTGTTTCAGCGTGCGATGCCCGGCAACGCCGCCAATGCCCTCTCCCAGATCTGCCGCGTCCTCACCCACACCACTTCCTGCCAGTCCGGGTCGGCCGGGTAAAACTGCTCCAGCAACCCTTGCTTGATCGCGCGGCCCGTTTCGTCCAGAGGGTCGCCGTGAAGGTGCAGCCAGTGATCGTCACGCAAATGCCCATGAACGATATCGCCCGCGTAGGTCCCGCACTCGATGACGAACGGCATCAGGTGAACACCCGGCAACGCGTCAAGCAGCATTTGCGAGGTGTACCCCGTCGAGGTCGCTGCCACACCGGTTTCACTGACCTTGTTGGCCCCGGTGATGAGGGTGAACAACCACGGCCCGAACAGCGCCTGGGCATCGGCCAGCGCAGGGTAGGCAGATTCCACGATGCTCATCAGCATCGGATGACCGTAATCCCCCGCCCCGGTGTGGAGGTCGAAGCAGGCCGCCACCTCGACGCCGTTCAGGTGTTTTTCGACGATGGCGCGCAGCGTCCGGTTCGACCAGCTCGGCCCCGTTCCGCCGTAGAACAGCCCGTCAGCGAACGCGTATTGCCCGGCTTCCACCACCGACATCAAGCCTGACCAGCCGCGCTCGGCGACAGCGGCGTTGAACAGCGCATCGACCTGATCACGCTGCGGCCCGCGCAGTTGCTCGCAGCTATATAAGGCATGCACATCGTGGTAGGCACGGTTGTCGGGCAACGGTTGGCTGAAATCCAGGTAATTGCGGTTCTGGTCAAGATTGTCTTCGTTAACGCGGCGCACCCACGCCGTGCCCCACGGGTTGATCAGGTGAATCATCAGCACCGCCACGCCTTCAGGCAGCGTGCGGCCCTTCAAACCCTCAAGCCAGCGACTCTGACAGTCGGACCCGTAATAGCCCTCCACGCCATGTGTGCCACTTAACGCCACCAGCACCTTGCGGGCATCCGGTGCACCGATCCAGGCCACATCAGTGAACAGCGCTTCGCCAAAGGGCCCTCGGAGCGGATGCGGGTATTCATTCAAGGTCGCGCCCACATCGTTCGCAGCCTTCAGAAAACGTTCACGCAGTTGGCGATAACCGGGGCGTTCAGGAAAAAACTGGCTCATCAAAACCCTCTCAGGATTCAGGAAACATCGGCAGTCGATGCAGCCGAGGGTGCTGTCAATCGGCCGCCGCATCAAAAATGTTACAGAAGGACAGCTTTTTGGCACATTTCTTTCAAGGTATTTCGGAAGTGGAACGTCAGTACCACCAACGGACCCAAACGCCCCACAAAGCCGTGAGTCTACGCTGCCAATCGGTGCGCAACACGCACCAACGTGCAGGAAACGGACAGCACCCTGTCCATTAACAGTGCAGGACGCAAACCAGCAGTTTGTCGTCCGTCGATAAGGAATTCGATTCGTGTCTGACCTGTCCCTGCTGTCTTCAGCCATGTCCCGCCACACCCCTGCCGTTTCCCTCGGTGCCCGCTGCTCCGCTTCAAGCCGCCTTGGTCACTACGCCGCCGTTCTGTCGACTCGTCGTCAAAGCGTCCTTGTTTAGCGTCTGATTTTTACTACTTATAACTCCTGAGGTCTCGCGTGCCCACGCGTGCGCTTCTTTTTATTTTTGCTTTCGGTTAATCGTGATATTCGACTCCAGCACTTGATGATGGAAAAGACACTAACGACCTGACAACAAGAAATTATATAAACGGGACATTCCCGTATAGAAAACAGTAAAAATATTAAATAGCCATCACTTGCTGATGGACGCTATTGCTCGCCCTTAAAAAGAACACCCGACAAGTAAGTGACCCTACAGTCATCTTTAATCAGGACATTAGCCATGTACATTTAAACCATCACGCACCAATTCGAATCTCGATTAACGAGTTTGGTGCACCGCCGGCCGTTCATTTAATCATGGGCTCTCGCGAACGTTATTCGCCACGCTCATCGGGCAGACTCGCGCCCAATTTAACGTTGGTCCCAATGGTTCACCCGTGTCCGTAAATACGTTAACCGGTGATTCGATAAAAAGTTACAGGAATGCGACATCTGCACAGAATGCGTCGAAAACCTCGCCGCAGAGCGCTTTGCTGGCATAGCGGTTGCTATTAATCCTCTGTAGGCAGTTCGACACAGCAACGTACATCCATGTACACAACAAGAAACCAGGGAATATCAATGTCGTCTCCATAACCCACACTGCACCCTCTCTTCCGATAAAGAGCTGACGCACTTTTGTCCGCTTACGGGTGTTTTGCGCCTCACGAAAGTGCACGCACCAAGGATTCGAACATTCACGAAATGTTTGAACGGAACCTTATTGCCCTTCAATGACCCGAGGGAGCTTTAATGAACGACGCGGTAAAAATGAAAGCCTTGCCCGATCCGTCTCCGGATGACACTTCCGGGGTCTGGCCGAGTGTACCTTTCAAGGAAAACACTTCACGCCCTGGCGGATTGAACAGGCCACAGGTGGTGTTATTGATTGCCGCCTCGGTCCTTATTCACGGGGCCATCTGGTGGGCCATACAAACAGCAAAAGCCAATGTTCCGGAAGTTGCGCCGCAAGTGCCCGAGATGACCGTCGAGCTGACTAGCCCAACACCGCCGGCACCGGAGCCTCCGCCCCCCGAACCTCCGCCGCCGCCACCACCCCCGCCGCCACCTGAACCGGAGCAACCGGTGGAAGATCCGGACGCAGTCAAGCCGCCGCCCAAGCCGGTCGAAAAGCCCAAGGTGGAAAAGCCCAAACCGGTGAAAAAACCGGAGCCGGTGAAGAAGCCCGCGCCGCCCGCACCGCCAGTGCCCGCAGCACCGAGTACGCCAGCGCCACCCGCTCCGTCACCGACGCCCGCGCCTGCTGCACCGGCTGCGCCCGCGGCACCGGTCAAGGAGTCGGCAGCGATTTCAGGGCTGGCCAGCCTCGGCAACCCGCCACCGGAATACCCCGGCGCGGCGCTGCGTAAAGGTATGGAAGGTCGCGTGATTCTGCGCATCAAGGTGCTGCCCAACGGGCGCGCAGGCAGTGTCGAGGTGACCAAGTCCAGCGGCAAACAGGTTCTGGACGACGCGGCGGTGGAGACGGTGCGCAACTGGAAGTTCATTCCGGCCAAGCGCGGCGACACACCGATTGAAGGCTTCGCGACCCAGACCATCGATTTCAAGTTGCCGGAATGACCCGGCAGGCAAACGACTGACAACCCTTATATAGCTGGTGAGGTGTAACCATGAACGAATCGCTCTCTTCCATGATTGTCCCTGGCGTGCTCTGGGCACTGGTGGTGTTTTCAGTGTTGAGCTGGGGACTGCTGCTGATCAAATCCGCCCAGTACCTGAAATTGAAAACCCAGAACAAACAGTTCACCAAGGCCTTCTGGACAGCACCGGATCTGCTGACTGCTGCCGAGCATGCCACTCAGTACCCAGGCTCGCTTGCGCGCATTGCCAACAGCGGGTTCGAGGCCATGGCGGTCGACGAGTCACCCCGCACCACTCAGCAACTGGCCCACACCATCAACCGCTCGGACCGTCTGGAACGCAACCTGCGCCAGCAGATCCAGAAGGAGCGCCGCTCGCTGGAAGCCGGCCAGGCGATCCTTGCCAGTATCGGCAGCACCGCGCCTTTCATCGGTCTGTTCGGCACCGTCTGGGGGATCATGGAAGCGCTGCAAAGCATCGGTGCCAGCGGTTCGGCCAGCCTGGAAACCGTGGCGGGTCCCATCGGCCATGCGCTGATTGCCACCGGCGTCGGCATCGCCGTCGCGGTACCCGCGGTGCTGATTTACAACTTCTTCCTGCGTCGCCTGAAGCTGGCCGTGGCTGACATGGATGATTTCGCCCACGACTTCGACGCCCTCGCCCAACGCAGCGCCTTCGCCGTCAACCGGCAGCCGATTGCCAGCAAACACAGCCAGGCTGTGCGGGAGGCGAGCTGATGTCGTTCTCCACTCAAGACAGCGATGAAGTGCTCAGCGAAATGAACGTCACGCCGCTGGTGGACGTGATGCTCGTGCTGCTGGTGGTGTTCATCGTCACCGCCCCGCTGATGACCAACGCGATCAAGGTCAACCTGCCGAAAACCGACGCCGTGGCACCCGCCGAGAAGAAGGACCCGGTGGTGGTCAGCGTCGATCAGGACGGCAAGTTCTACCTCGCCAAGTCCGAGATCGCCCCGGAGTCACTGGAGATCAGCCTGAAGGACGTCAAGGCCAAGGACCCGGAGGTGCGCGTGCAATTGCAGGCGGACACCAGCGTCAACTATGGCCAGGTGGCCAAGGCCATGGCGTCGATCGAGCGCTCGGGGATCACGAAGATTTCCGTGATGACCTCCAAATGATCGACGCGCCATGAACTGAGGGCTGCGCCGAACGCAGCCCTGCACACCCAACTCCCGATGTAACGGCCGTCCGTGGTTTTGCCATGGAGGGGAGCGGCTTGCTTGAAAAGTGGATTTCCCGACCGCCACAACCGCGTCGGAGCAACGAGGGCTCACAAGGCCATTTCAATAACATCTGGAATAAGTCGGAAATTACCATGCTGATGAGTTTTCCTGGTTTTACCCTCAAGCCTCTTGTTGTTGCAGTACGACGGCACCCGCGCGCATTGATCTGCGCCTTGGCCGTGGGCATGAGTTCGGCACACGCGGCCGAAAGTACTGATGCCGCATCCGACACCGCACCCTCCAGCACCCAGTTGCAGGACGTCGAAGTCGCCGCGCCGGTGGCCACCACGCAGCTGAAACGAGTGGAAGTGACCGGTTCGGCCGTGCGCCGCGCCGACGCCGAAACGGCCGTTCCGGTGACGATCCTGCGTGCCGACGAGCTGAAAAAACAAGGCGTGACCACCACTGAACAGATGGTGCAGCGCATCACCGGCAGCCAGTCAATGATGAACAGCGCAGGCTCGGTCGGTGCTTCCACCGGCGGTGCGTCCTATGCCGACATGCGCGGCATCGGCGCCAACAAGACTCTGGTGCTGCTCAACGGCCGTCGTCTGGCGAACAACGCCCTGTCAGGTGTCGGCACGCCGAACGGCAGCGCCATCGACCTGAACATGATTCCATTTGCCGCCATCGACCGGATCGAAGTCCTGCGCGACGGCGCTTCTGCGCTGTACGGCACCGACGCCATCGGTGGCGTGATCAACTTCATCACCAAGAAGTCCATGACCGATGGCACCCTGAGCCTGGGCGGCGACACGCCGACCGCCAGCGGTGGCGGCGCCAGCAAGGACATGAGCGCCAGCTGGGGCTTCGGTGATCTGGACGAAGACCGTTTCAACGTGATGGGCGTGTTCAACTACAACAAGCAGCAGAACCTGGACGCCAATGATCGCTCGTTCGCCAAGGACTACGTACCGGGTCGCGGCCTCAATCAGACTTCCGGTACCGCCTTTCCCGGCAACTACTATCAAGGCGACAACAGCGCCAACCCACTTGGCCCGAACTGCTCAGGCCCTAGCCTCGTAGGCGTCGACGGCGTATGCCGATTCAGCACTCGCGAGTACATCGACCTCATGCCGCAGACCGAGAAGACCTCGTTCTTCGGCCGTGCGACCGGCAAGCTGGCGGAAGACCACAATGTCAGCCTCGAATATTTCTGGGCGCGCAACAACAACGCCACCAGCATCGGCCCTGCTCCGCTCACCGGGCTGAGCGTCGACCCCTCCTCGCCTTACTATCCAGGCAACGGCATCACCCCGGCGCCGACCAACTTCGCGCTGGACCCGACCCAGCCGGTGGACACTGCCTGGCGCGAAACAGCGGCAGGCCCGCGTGGCAGCAAAGACGAGAACACCAGCCAGCGCTTGCTGTTGACCTTCGACGGCACCGTCGGTGGCTGGGACTACAACGTCGGCGCGAACTACAACCAGAACAAGGTGCTGTCCTCGGTCACCTCGGGCTACGTCAGTGACGCAGCGCTCAGAGCCGGACTGGCCAGCGGGTTGCTCAATCCGTTCGGTCCGCAGTCGGCGGCGGGTCAGCAATACATCGAAAACGCGGCTTACCACGGCCAGTATTCAAGTGCAGTCGGTCGCGTGTACGGGGTCGACGGCAAGGTCAGCCGCGAGATTGGCGACTGGTTCGGAGCGGGCGAAGCCGGTCTGGCGCTGGGCGGCGAATACCGCAAGGAAAAGCTGCATCAGGACTACGAGCCTTTCGTCGACGACATCAGCAGTCTGGGTCTGGATTCGGCCGGCAGCGTGTCTGGCGACCGCAGCGTCAAAGCCGAATACGCCGAGCTGAACGTCCCGGTGCTCGACAGCCTGGAACTGACCGCGGCCGTGCGCCACGACAAGTACAGCGACTTCGGCAGCACCACCAACCCGAAATACTCGTTCCGCTACCAGCCGTTCAAGGAACTGGTGATGCGCGGCGCCTACAGCGAAGGCTTCCGCGCGCCGTCACTGTACGAACTGTATGCGCCGCAGAGTCTGAGCTACAGCCAGGGTTACTACGACGACCCGACCCTCTGCACCGGCGGCACCGTGCAGCCTGGCGGTCAGGCAGGTCGGGACTGCAACCAGCAGTTCCTCAACCTGAGTGGCGGCAACGCCAACCTGGCGCCGGAGAAAGCCCGCAACGTGACCTTGGGCTTCGTTTATCAGCCGGTCAACAACCTGTCGATGGGGCTGGATTTCTGGTGGATTCACATCTCCAACCAGATTCAGTCGTTCCCCGAATCCACGGTGTTCAACGAGTCTGACCTTTACGGCGACCGCATCATCCGCAACGCCGATGGCTCCATCGCCAATATCGTGACCGGTAACTCCAACCTGGGTATCGTCAAGACCAGCGGTGTCGACGTCACACTGGACTACCGCTTCCCGAACACGCCATACGGCCAGTTCGGGGTGGGTCTGACCGGCACCTATGTGGATCGCTACGACTTTCAGAACACCATCAACGGCCCGTACACCGACAAGGTCGGCGACTTTCAGGGCGACGGCGTGATCGCGCGCTGGAAACACGTGTTGGTGGGCACCTGGAACCTGGGCGACAGCCGCGCGTCCCTGACCAACCGTTTCACCAGCGGTTATAACGATTATGACCGCAGCACCAACGGTACCGTGCCGTCTTACTCGCTGTGGGACCTGTCGGTCGGGCACACCTTCGAGAAGGTGCTGGACCTCGACGCGGGCGTGAGAAACCTCTTCGACCGCGATCCGCCGTTCACCAACCAGGCCTACAACTTCCAGTCGGGCTATGACCCGCGTTATGCAGACCCTCTGGGACGCACCTTGTTCGCCCGCGCCACGTACCACTTCTAAGTGACATCCCCTGACGCGCTCATGCTCCGGCGCGTCAGGGTACTTCTGCGAAATCGCGCCCCCGGCTTTCAGGTCTCGTCCACCTTCCCCGGCCGGGGGATTTTTTCTCAGCGCCTGAAGTGCGTCGATCAGCAAACCAAGGATTGTCCGAACATGTGCGCCTCCCCCCTTTCGTTGCGACGCCTGCTGCCCGGCATCGCACTGCTCTACACCGTGGTGTTTTTCATCTCGCTGCTGTCCGGGGTGCCGATGGCGATTGCCGCCCCCGTGCATGCCCTGACCGTGTACGGCGAACCGCCCAAGTACCCGGCCGACTTCCAGCATTTCGATTACGTCGACCCTTACGCGCCCAAGGGCGGATCGATGAGCCGCGCGGCCGAGGAGATCGGCCAGTACAACTACCTGACGCCCTATGTGGATCAGGGGATTTCCGTGAGCCAGATCGACACGTGGGTCTACGCGCCACTGGCCTATCGCTCACTCGATGAGCCTTACACCGTTTACGGACTGGTCGCGGAAAAGCTTGAACGCGACCCCGGCAACCTGTGGGTACGCTTCTATTTGAACCCCAACGCGCGCTTCGATGACGGGACACCGATCACCGCCGAGGACGTGCGTTACACCTACCAGACCCTGATCACGCAAGGCAGCTTCAGTTACCGGCCGTTGTATGGCGACGTTAAGGACGTGGTGATCGAGGCGCCAGGACAGATTCGTTTCGACTTCAAGAATAACCTCAACCGTACGTTGGCGCTGGACCTGGCGAGCATGCGCATTCTTCCCGAGCACTGGTGGAAGACCCGCGATTTCACCAAAGGTGGCGGTTTCGAGCCGCCTCTGGGCAGCGGGCCGTACCGTGTGTCCCGAGTCGATGCCGGGCGCAGCGTGAGTTTTCAGCGCGTCAAAGACTGGTGGGCCAAGGACTTGCCGGTCAGCCGCGGGCTGTACAACTTCGACACCCTGACCGTGAATTTCTATGGCGACACCGACGTCGCCCGGCAGCTGGTTCAGGCGGGCAGCTTCGATTACAACCGTGAATTTTCATCCTCCGGTTACGTGGTGGGCTACACCGCGCCCACCCTGCTGGACGGCCGCCTGCAGAAAACCATCCTGGCCAAACAGCGCCCGGTCGCCGGGCAAGGCTTCGTGTTCAATCTCGACAAGCCGATGTTTCAAGACCGCCGCGTGCGTGAAGCGCTGGCCATGCTCTGGGATTTCGAGTGGGTCAACGGCCAGATCATGCGCAACTTCTATGTGCGCGAGCAGACCTATTTCCCCAAAAGCGAGATGGCGGCTACCGCGCGGCCAGACGCGCAAGAGCTGAACATCCTCGAGCCGTTGCGCGGGCAGATACCGGACGAAGTGTTCAGCCAGGTCTGGCAGGCCCCGAAAACCGACGGCAGCGGCTACATCCGTGACAAGCAATTGCAGGCGCTGAAGTTGCTGGCCGAGGCTGGCTGGCATCCGAAAAACAACCGCCTGGTGAACACTGCGGGTCAGCCGCTGGAATTCACCTTCCTTGACGGCCAGGGCGGGTTCGATCGTCTGGTGTTGCCCTACAAGCGGGTGCTGGCGCAGATCGGTATCACCCTGAACTTTCGCCTCGTCGATTCGGCGCAATACATGAACCGTCTCAACGCCCGGGACTACGACATGATCGTGGTCACGCTGCCCAACAATGGCAATCCGATCCTCTCGCCCGGTCGCGAGCTGTACAACCTGTTTGGCTCACAGAGCGCGCGGCAGGTCGGCAGTTCCAACGCCATGGTGCTGCGCAATCCGGCCGTGGACACGCTCATCGACGGGCTGGTGGCCGCCAACAGCCGCAACGACATGCTGCATTACGCCCGCGCACTGGACCGGGTGCTGCTGTGGGGTTTCTACATGATTCCGAATTATTACTCCCAAGGCACGCCCGTGGTGTTTGCCAACCGATTCGGCAGGCCAAAGGTTGAGCCGATCTATGACGTGGGCCTGGACAGTTGGTGGCAGGTCAGCCCGACCGCGCTGACCAATCAGGAAATGGCCGCGCGCCTGGCACCGCAGACCAGTGCGCCGAACCCGTCCACCGCTCAGAACGAGGGGCGCTGAGATGCTGGCTTACGCAATGCGTCGCCTGTTGCTGATCATTCCAACGTTGCTCTGCATTCTGGTGGTCAATTTTCTCATCGTGCAGGCCGCGCCCGGCGGCCCGGTGGAACAGGCCATCGCGCGGGTTCAGGGGCTGAGCACCCATGCAGGCATTGGCGGGGGCAGTGGTGAAGTCGCAGCAAGCGGCAGCGTCAGCCGCAGCTCGCAAGGGCTGGACCCGGCGTTGGTGGACGCAATCAAACACCAGTACGGTTTCGACAAGCCGATGCACGAACGCCTGTGGCTGATGTTGACCCACTACGCACACCTGGATTTTGGCAACAGCTTCTTTCGCGGCGCGACGGTGACTGGCCTGATTGCCCAGAAGCTGCCGGTGACCCTGTCGCTGGGCCTGTGGGCCACGCTGATCACCTACCTGATTTCGATTCCGTTGGGCATCCGCAAGGCCGTGCACCACGGCAGCCGGTTCGATGTCTGGAGCAGCACGATGATCATCATCGGCTACGCCATTCCGGCTTTCCTGTTCGCGATCCTGCTCGTCGTGGTGTTCGCCGGCGGCAGTTACCTGAGCTGGTTTCCGGCGCAAGGGCTGGTGTCGGACGACTTCGACAGCCTCTCGACCTTCGGCAAGCTGCGCGACTACCTGTGGCACTTGGTATTGCCCGTCAGTGCGCTGGTGATCGGCGGGTTCGCCACCCTGACCATCCTCACCAAAAACAGCTTCCTCAACGAGATCAGCCGCCAGTACGTCGTCACCGCGCGGGCCAAAGGCCTGAGCGAAAACCGGGTGTTGTACGGGCATGTGTTCCGCAACGCCATGCTGCTGGTGGTGGCCGGGATTCCCCAGGCGTTGATCGAGGTGTTTTTCGCTGGCTCCCTGTTGATCGAAACCATATTTGGCCTGGATGGCATCGGCCGCATGAGCTACGAGGCCGCCGTGTCCCGCGACTACCCGGTGGTGTTCGGCACCCTCTTCCTGTTCACCCTTTTCGGCCTGCTGATCAAGCTGGTGGGCGACCTCTGCTACACGCTGGTCGACCCGCGCATCGACTTTTCCGCGAGGAGCGCGTGATGTTCGAATTTTCACCGCAAAGCCAACGCCGAATGGTGCATTTCAAGGCCAACCGGCGTGGCTGGTGGTCCCTGTGGATCTTCGTCGCCGTGCTGCTGATCTGCCTGTGCGGCGAGCTGATTGCCAACGACCGGCCCCTGATTGTCAGTTACCAGGGCCACCTGTATTACCCGACACTGCATCAGTACGTGGAAACCGATTTTGGCGGCGAACTGCCCTTCGAGCCGGATTACGCCAGCGATTACGTGCGCAACCTGATTGAATCGCAAGGTGGATGGATGCTCTGGGCGCCCATCCCGTTCAGCTACGACACCATCAACTATGACCTCAAGGCCCCCTCGCCCAGCCCGCCGAGCGCACGCAACTGGCTGGGCACCGACGATCAGGCACGCGATGTGATGGCGCGGGTGCTGTTCGGCACTCGGGTGTCGATTCTGTTTGCCTTGTTGCTGACCGCCATCAGCACAGTGATCGGCGTGTTCGCTGGAGCGATTCAGGGCTATTACGGCGGGATGGCGGACTTGATCGGCCAGCGCTTGCAGGAAATCTGGTCGGGACTGCCGGTGCTGTACCTGCTGATCATTCTGTCCGGTTTCGTCGAGCCGAGTTTCTGGTGGTTGTTGGGCATCATGGCGCTGTTCTCCTGGCTGGCGCTGGTCGACGTGGTGCGCGCCGAATGCTTGCGCGGACGCAATCTGGAGTACGTCAAAGCTGCTCGCGCGCTGGGCCTGACCGACAGCGCCCTGCTGCTGCGACACATTCTGCCCAACGCGATGACCAGCACCCTCACCTACCTGCCCTTCATCGTCACCGGGGCAATTGCAACGCTGACTGCGCTGGACTTCCTGGGCTTCGGCATGCCTGCGGGCAGCGCGTCGCTGGGCGAACTGATCGGCCAGGCCAAGCGCAACTTGCAGGCGCCGTGGCTCGGTCTGACAGCGTTCTGTTCGCTCGCGCTGATCCTTTCCTTGCTGGTGTTCATCGGCGAAGCCTGCCGTGACGCTTTCGATCCCAGAACTTGAGGTGCGACCGTGAACGACGCTAAACATGAGAGCCTGATCGAGATCCGCAAGCTGCGCGTGGCCTTCAATGGCACCGAGGTGGTCCACGGCATCGACCTGACCATCCGCCGGGGTGAATGCCTGGCGCTGGTCGGTGAATCAGGATCGGGTAAGTCGGTGACGGCGCACTCGATCCTGCGCCTGCTGCCGAAGAAGACGGTCACCACGCAAGGCAACATCTGCTACAACGGCCTCGATCTGGTGCATGCCAGCGACAGCCAGTTGCGCAGCCTGCGCGGCAATCGCATCGCCATGATCTTTCAGGAACCGATGACCTCGCTCAACCCGCTGCACACGGTGGAAAAGCAGATCGGCGAAATCCTGTCGATGCATAAGGGCCTCAAAGGCAAAGCGGCACGTACGCGCACCCTGGAACTGCTGGCGCTGGTCGGCATCCACAACCCTCAGCATCGGCTCAAGGCCTATCCCCATCAGCTATCTGGTGGTCAACGGCAACGGGTGATGATTGCCATGGCGCTGGCCAACGAACCCGACCTGCTGATTGCTGACGAGCCCACCACCGCGCTGGACGTGACCGTGCAGGTAAAGATCCTGGAGCTGCTGAAATCGTTGCAGGCGCGGCTGGGGATGTCGTTGCTGCTGATCAGCCACGACCTCAATCTGGTCAGGCGCATCGCACAGCGGGTCTGCGTGATGCGTGCCGGGGAAATCGTCGAAGAAGCCGACTGTCACACCCTGTTCAGTCACCCGCAACACGCATACAGCCGCTTGCTGATCAATGCCGAGCCGGACGGCGAGCCCGTGCCCAGCGAGCATTCGCAAACGCTGCTGGCGGTGGATGAACTGAAAGTCTGGTTTCCCCTGCCCAAGCCCCTGTTCAGCCGCCAGCGGCAGTACATCAAGGCGGTGGACGGGGTCAGTTTCGAGCTGCTCAAGGGCAAGACGCTGGGGATCGTCGGCGAATCGGGCTCGGGGAAATCGACCCTCGGGCAAGCCATCCTGCGGCTGGTCGATTCCGAGGGCGGCATCCGCTTCGGCAACAAGGAACTGAGCCTGCACAGCCAGGACCGGATGCGCCCTCTGCGCAAGCGCTTGCAGGTGGTGTTTCAAGACCCGTTCGGCAGCCTCAGTCCGAGGATGACCGTGCAACAGATCATTGCCGAAGGATTGTTGACCCACGGCATCGGCACGCCGCAGGCGCGGGAGCAAACGGTCATTCGGGTATTGCGCGAAGTCGGTCTGGATCCGGACACGCGTCATCGCTATCCCCATGAGTTTTCCGGCGGTCAACGCCAGCGCATTTCCATCGCACGAGCGCTGGTGCTGGAGCCTGACCTGATTCTCCTGGACGAACCAACCTCGGCACTGGATCGCACGGTGCAGAAGCAGATTGTCGCGCTGCTGAGGGATTTGCAGATCCGCCACGGCCTCACGTACCTGTTCATCAGCCATGACCTGGCCGTGGTCCATGCCCTGGCCCACGACCTGATCGTGATCAAGGACGGCAAGGTGGTCGAGCAAGGGCCGTCGCGGCAGATTTTTGCCAATCCCCAGCAGGTGTATACGCGAGAGCTGTTGAAGGCGTCGGGGCTGGTGTTTGGGGGGTGACGCAGCCCGGTGTGGTTTGTGAGCGGTGGCCTCAGCTGCGCAGAACGCTTCAGAGAACGACCCGCGCGCGCCCGACACACGTTGCAACACCTACTACACTGGTTTGCGAAAGCGTATCATCGCGCCCCTGTTTTCTTGCCCCGGTGCCCCTCATGTCCACACTCCCGCTCGCCACAGAACGCCGTGGCTGGTCTTTCTGGTGGAAACCTCTGGTGTTTCTGCTGGTGGCCGCCATCGGTCTGTACTATGTCAAATGGTCGCCGTATTACCTGAAGTCCTTCGTCGCCGCCGATACGCATAACATTGGCGGCTCGATCATCAATGACAACCCCGCGAACCCGTGGGCCGCTGCGCTGGCATACGCTCAGGTGTATTTCCTGGCGATCTGGAAAGCGGCCGTGCTGGCGGTGATCCTCGGTTCGCTGCTGCAAGTGCTGATCCCGCGTGACTGGCTGCTGCGCATGTTCGGTCGTGCGGGCTTGGGCTCTACCGTGCGTGGCGGTCTGTTCGCCCTGCCCGGCATGATGTGCAGCTGCTGCGCAGCGCCCGTCGCGGCGGGCCTGCGCAAGCAGAATGTGTCAGTGGGCGCCGCACTGGCGTTCTGGATCGCCAATCCGGTCCTCAACCCGGCAACGCTGGTGTTCATGGGTTTCGTCCTGGGCTGGGGTTTCACCGCGTTGCGTCTGGTGGCGGGCATTGTCCTGGTGATCGGCGTTTCGCTGGTGGCGCAACGTATCTCACGACCCGAAGCATTGCCGGAACAAGCCGTGGAAGCCGTGGTTGAAGCGGAAGCGCCGGAGCAAGGCAGCCTGCTGAGCCGTTGGGGCAAAACCCTCTGGCAGCTGTTCTGGACCACGATCCCGATCTACGTCGTGGCGGTGCTGATTTTGGGTGCTGCACGCGTCTGGCTGTTCCCGCATGTGGATGGCGCCATGGGCAACAGCCTGCTGTGGCTGGTGCCGCTGGCCATCGTCGGCACGCTGTTCGTGATCCCGACGGCCGCCGAAATCCCGATCGTGCAGACGCTGATGACCCTCGGTCTGGGCACCGCGCCGGCTGTGGCGTTGCTCATGACCCTGCCGAGCGTGAGCCTGCCGTCGCTGCTGATGCTGCGCAAATCGTTCGACAGCAAGGTGCTGGTGACCGTGGGCGTGCTGACCATGGTGGTGGGCGTCGTCAGCGGCTTGATCGGGGCTGCGGTGTTATAAGGCGGTACGCAGGACCTGTGCTCCCTTTGCCTTTCAACGCGGGGGGCTGACACAGGTCCTGCGGTGACACGCCGTCCAGACTGTGGGAGCGAATTCATTCGCGATGCGGTGTTTCAGGCGACAGAAGGGTGTCGACTGTACTGGCCTCTCGCGAATGAATTCGCTCCCACAGGACATATCATCACCCAGCAGCAACCTCGACCACCTTACAGATCGGCAGGTTTACCGAGCCGTTCTGTGTCTCAAATACTCAACCACCGCCGCCTGATCACCGGCAAATTCGAAGCGCGCATTCTTGCTGTCGCGCTGATGGACGTACATCGGGTCGTAGTATTCGCTCAGCATGGCGCTGATCCAGGCCCGGTGCTGATCGACGTCGCCGCTGCGTTCCTGCTCTTCCAGCGCACTGTCCATAATCGCAGACAGACGCTGATAACGCTCTCCGCCCAGGCGCCGCACGATGCTCGACAGGCTTTGCTTCAAGCGTTCGGCGTACCCTGCAAACCCTGTCTCGACGCCCTGGACCTCAATGAACTCGGCGCACAGATCGATCACGTAATCCTTGAGAATCCGCTCGACCCGCCCCTCGAAGCGGTCTTCCAGCCACACCAACGGCGCAGCCTGCATGGTCCGGTACAGCTCTAGCGGCACTGCGCGACTGCCGACGATCCGGCCTTCATCCTCGATCACGAACTGATGCAGGTGCTTGGCGCGCTTCTTCAGAATGTCGATCGACAACTGGTTTTCGAAATCGATCTGCCCCGGCTGCGGCGTCGCGTGTTTGCCGAAGCTTGAGCCACGATGGTTGGCGAGGCCTTCCAGGTCCAGCGCGTTGTCCAGTTGCTGCAGCACTTCGGTCTTGCCGGTCCCGGTCAGGCCGCCGATCAGCACGAAATCGCACTCGGCGACGGCTTGCTCCGTGACCCCGATCAGGAAATTACGCATGGCCTTGTAGCCGCCGATGATGCGCGGGTACTGAATGCCCGCCTCGGTCTTCAGCCATTGCTGAGTGATCTGTGAACGCAGTCCACCCCGAAAACAGTACAAAAAGCCTTCCGGGTGCTCGTGGGCAAAGGTCGCCCAGGCCTCGATGCGTGCCTGCTTGAGCTCACCCGACACCAGTTTGTGGCCGAGTTCGATGGCCGCCTGCTGTCCGTCCTGCTTGTAGCTGGTACCGACCTTCTGCCGCTCGACATCGTTCATCAGCGGCAGGTTGATCACACCTGGAAACGCGCCCTTGGTGAACTCCACCGGGGCACGCACGTCCATCATCGGAATGTCGTGGAGAAAGATGTCGCGAAAGTGGGCGCTGTTGTCGCGCATCAAGACACCTCGACGGCGAGCCGCTGTCGCTCAACCAGTTCGCCAATCGGCGACAGGTTCAAGCCCAGCTCGTCGGCCATGGCCAGGAACGCGGTTTCCCCGGACGGCTCGACCGCGATCAACAGACCGCCGCTGGTTTGCGGGTCACAGAGCAACAGCTTCTGTGCCTCGGTCAGCGTGCCGATGCGTTCGCCGTAGCTGTCGTAATTGCGGTGCGTGCCGCCAGGAATGCAGTCCTGTTCGATGTAGAAATCGACGCTGCCCAGGCGCGGCACGGCGGCGGCATTCAGGCGTGCGGTGAGCTGACTGCCATCGGCCATTTCCACCAGATGCCCCAACAAACCGAAACCAGTGACGTCCGTCATGGCCGTGACGCCCGCCAGCTTCGAAAAACGGCTGCCGGGTTTGTTCAGGGTGCACATGACGTCGCGAGCCAAACCCACGTCTTCGTCACGCAACAGGCCTTTCTTCTCGGCGGTCGTGAGGATGCCGATGCCCAAAGGCTTGGTCAGGAACAGCTTGCAGCCCACGGTCGCGGTGTCGTTACGCTTCATGAAGCGCTTTTCGACAAGGCCGGTGACCGCCAGGCCAAAGATCGGTTCGGGTGCGTCAATGGAGTGACCGCCTGCCAGCGGAATGCCCGCAGCGTCACACACTGCGCGGCCGCCCCGGATCACTTCACGGGCGATTTCGGGCGCCAGCACGTTGACCGGCCAGCCGAGAATGGCGATCGCCATCAGCGGGTCGCCGCCCATGGCGTAGATGTCGCTGATGGCGTTGGTGGCCGCGATACGGCCGAAATCGAACGGGTCGTCGACGATGGGCATGAAGAAATCGGTGGTGGAAACCACGCCCTTTTCGTCATCGATGGCGTAGACCGCAGCATCGTCGCGGGAGGCGTTGCCGACCCACAGACGCGGATCGAGATTCTGCGCGCCGCTGCCGGCGAGAATGGTTTCCAGGACTTTGGGCGAAATCTTGCAGCCGCACCCGGCGCCGTGACTGTATTGGGTAAGACGAACGGTGTCGTTCATGGGAAGCCCCTTGGATTCAAGGCGCTGAAGTCTACCAGAGCCGGGGCGCGTTGGTGGTTTGGGTGGATGGTCGGGACCTGCATAGACCTGTAGCAGCGCGCTTGCCCGCGATCACGATGGGTCCTGTGACGAATCAATCACAGGACCACCGCAATCGCGGGCAAGCGCACTTCTATCGTAAATTTGTCCGGAATCAGGACTCAGCCTTGATCAGCGACTCAAGGGAGGCGTCGAACTTTTGCAAGGCATTGATCTGCACCTGACGCTGTTGATTGATGTCGGCGGCAATTTCGGGAGCACGTTTGGTGTGGCTCCAGATCGGCGACATCGACTTGGCATCGCTGCCTTCAGCCTTCCCGATGAACTTGAAATCGCCGTCGAAAAACTCGGCAGAGATGCTTGCCTGAACGTCAGAACTGCGCTCGGTCACCAGCTTGCTGCGGGTGTCGAGCAGCACGATCACATCAGGCCGGGCGGCCAGGACGTCGTCCAGGTTCTCGTAGAAATCCACGGTCGCGAACTGTTTCTCCAGCGACTGGGCGAACCAGTTGATCGCCAGCTCAGGGTCCGAGCTGTTCACGTAGGCCTCAGTGATGCGACTGTCAGTCAGTTTGGCGGCCAGACCGTCTTGCGCCGTGGCGTTATAACGCGCCATGTAAGCCAGATTGGCCACGGTGTTCTCAGTGAAAATCACCCCAACGGTCTGGGTATGCTTGAGCGCTACGCTGGAGGTGACCGCAGAAGCTCGAAACGGCCCTTCAGGCACATCGGAATAGCGCGGAGCGCCAGGAACGGCACAACCGGCCAGGGCGGCGACCAGTGCAAAAAGGGCAGCGATTCGAAGATTCATCAGACGTTCTCCATGGGGAGGCTCGGTAGGCGTGCCGCCATGCTGAGCCTCTGGAGAAAAAAGCAGAACTTGAGCCGATCAATGTTGATCATTGATCAAAGCAATAGTGGGATCAGGGTCGGGTGATCCTGCGTGCGCTCAGGACCTGCGCTGCCATCAGAATGCCGACACACAACAGCGCGTCTCGAAGCCCGATGAGGTGAGCGACGAAACCGATCAGGGCGGGTCCCAGCAGGATGCCGCAGTAACCGATGCCTGTGATGACCGCGATCGCCAGCCCGGCCGGCATCGTGGTCTGCGCGCCGACCACCGAACAGTAGACAGGAAACGCGTTCGCCAGCCCGAGTCCGATCAACGCAAAGCCCAGCAGGAAGAGCGGCCACGGTTGCAACAGCACCGCCATGGCAAAACCGACCATGACCAGCACGCCACCGCCGATCAACAGCGACACTGCGCCAAACCGTTTCCTGAGCGCGTCGCCAGAGAATCGCCCGGCGGCCATGGTCAGGGAGAACACCGCGTAGGCGCTCCCGGCCACCGACAGATCAATCTGATGGGCCCGGTTGAGGAACACGGCACTCCAGTCGAGCACCGCCCCCTCGACCAACAGCGCAATGAAACAAAGCACGCCTACCGCCAGCACCTTGGCGGACGGCCTGGCGAAAGGTGCGGCGGGATCGTCGGCGCCATACGGCAGCAAATGCCGGGCGTGCCAGAGCAGCAGTCCGCCAACCATTGCCACGACAACCGAAACGGCGAGCAGCGGCGACGCACCGCCCCACAGCAAGACGCTCATCAACAGCGCGCTGGCAATGCCGCCCAGACTGAACAATCCATGAAAACCGGACATCAGCGGACGACCATGATCGCGTTCCACCATCAACCCCTGCACGTTCATCGCGACATCAATACTGCCCAACCCCGCACCGAACAGCGCCAACGCCACCGCCAATGCCGAGAATGATGAAAGAGTGGCCAGCAGCGGCAACATGCTGCAAATCAGCGCACCACCGATCAACGACACGAACCGGCAGCCCTTGCGAGTCGTCAGCGCGCCCGCGATGGGCATTGCCAGCATGGACCCCAGGCCGAAGCACAACAGCAACAACCCGAGCTGAGCTTCCTCAAGCCCGGCGCGCTCTCGGGCAAACGGCACCAGCGGCGCCCAGGCGCCCAACGACATGCCGGAGAGCAGGAACGTCAGGCGGTAACTCCAGAGGTGAATAAGCGTCGGTGCCTTCACGGGTTGCATGACTACATCATCGGCGAGACCATGCTCACCACCCGCAATGCCAGACCTTCATAAGCGTCGAGGGTGATGGTGAACTCGCCCTCCTCCGTCAAATCGCCTTCGACCCGCTCGTTGATGATGTCCACCACCGGGCCTGGGGCAATGCCGGGCAGGTGCAGGGTTTCAACGATGGCTTCAGGGCTGAAATTGAGCGCGGTGATCTGGGTGCCTTTACCAGCGGGCAGTTCGTGCACCATGATCAGAAGCCCTGGATGCTCGACATCCGGAATCAGGATCTGTCGGCTGGCAGCGATGTCGTAGGCGCGGCGCACGGCGAGGATTTTCTTCAGCTGGGAGGCGAAGGAGTCCGGGCTTTGCAATTGCTCCACGAGGCTGCCGTACAGCGTCCTGGCCCGGGGCATGCCGCCCGTCGAGACGTCTGCGTCAGGGTCCATGTCTACCAGGTCGTAAGCGCCACGGTGAATCCAGCGGGTGTCGCCGTCCTCCATCAAGTGCGCCACTTGCTCGGCAGGCAGCGGCAAAGCGCCGACGAGGTCCCAGCCCGACAACGCGAACACACCCGGCTGCATCGCGTTGAACATCACCAACAGCAGATGGATGTGTTTGATCGTGTCGATGTCCGCCGCCGTGATGCCGTCCAGATCCCGGATGCCCAGCGCTGCGGTAATGATGCTGGCCGTGGTGCAGGAAACCCCGTTGGTGACGAACTTGAGGTTATACGGCGCATGCTCGCCCGAGAGACGCTCGTACATCTCTTCACGGATGTGCTCACGCAGGATGTTGCCCGGGAAGGTCTGCCCCATGTAGAGGTACTGGTCGTGGGCGTGCAAGGTCCAGAAGTGCACCAGTTCCAGGGTCAGCTCGTCATGGTTCTGCAGCGCGTGAATCAGCGACGCCGGGTCAATGCCGAACTCGTGTACCTGGCGCAGCATCAGGCGCAGGAACTCGGTCCTGCCCGTCAGCAACGCATGCTGATAAGCCGGACGGGTGATGAAGTCATAGGACAGGTCAGCACCGCCGTGAGACATGGCGGCGATGTCGTCGATGGTCAGGTTCAGCTCCTGGAAGCTAAAGCCACCTGCCTTGCGAATCGCGCCTGCAAGCAGCTGGTTACCGGTAATCGACAGCGGATGACTTTCGGACCAGGCAGTGCCTTCGGCCTTGCGCTCAACGCCCAGGAAGCCGTTGGCATCCAGACGCAGCACCCGCGCGCCCATCACGTCGATGGCATGCAATGCGTCGCCAATGATCATCTGCTGGGCAGCGAAACTGGGGTCCAGCCAGTTCAAAGAAGGCTGACCCTCCTTGAAGTAATGCAGATACACCCAGCGCCGCGCCTTGCCGTCCGCGCCAGTGATCACGGGCGTGGTGCTCCAGTCGGTCTCTTTGACGCCCGGTTCGAAGAAAATCACCCGCTGTAACTGACCGACGATGTAATGCTTGTCACGCAACGCATCGACGGTCGCGGGCGGCAGGTTGATTGCGTCACGCCCTTCGGGGACGTCGGGCAACAGCGGCCAGTCCTCTTCCTTGATTTCGACCATGTGATAAAGGCCCGGGTATTCCTCGTAGGCGAGTTCGGCCAGCCGGAAGTCCGCCCCCTTGCCGGTGTGAGAAGGAATCACATCATCGACGATCACCGCATTGTGCGCGGCAGCGATACGGCTCAGGTTGAGGAATTGCGCATCGGTGCCCAGTTCATCATCCACTTCGAAACTGATGCGGTCGAAGTTGCCATCAATGCTCGGCGTACGCTCACGGCCCTTCAGCCCGCCGGAAGCCTTGAGCGGCCCGTTGTGGATGCCCTGAATGCCGATTTCGGACAAGGCGTGCCACAACGTTTCATCGCCCAGCGCCTCCAGCACCGAACCGCCTTCACGCGTGATGATCGATGCCGGATACGCAGTGAACCACACCGATGCAATGGCTGAAGCATCTCGCGGCCGGGCCAATGCATAAGGCCTTTGCCATAGGCGGCCCTGGCCACCATAGAGTTTGGCGCGTTGCTTTGCGGCGTTGAGCATCGACTGCTCAACCAGCCATTCCACGTACTGCTTGTCCGGTGTGGTCATAGGGTCCAGGGTTCCGTCTTCAAAGGGGGTTTGGAGAGGTCGCCCCAGGCGCTTATACGCGCGATCGGGACGATCCTGTCTACGCCATTGCTATGTCTATGAGCGTTGATAGACGTAAACGTTGCATGAAGAACGGAAATGGTGGGGTTGCCTGCGGGGATGGGGTGACTCGGTAATGCCTGGTACTTCGCATGCACAGGTCTTATTGCCGGTTCCCGGCAGATCGCGGGCAAGGTGGAACGCTGCCCCGGTCGCTCATACCGTTGAGAGCGGCATGCAGACAATTGATGCACGATCAAATGCTCAAATCCTGTAGGAGCGCGCTTGCCCGCGATCTAGCGCGCAGCGGTAGCAAAACCAGGCGACTCGTTAATGCCTGACACTTTGCATGCACAGGTCTTGCTGCCGGTTCCCGGCAGATCGCGGGCAAGCGCGCTCCTACAAGTAAAATCAGATTGCGGAAGACTGATGCACGAATCAAAGACACTGCAATTCCTGCAGGGGCGACCGGGGTGGCGTTCTACCCTGCCCGCGATCTAGCGCGCAGCGATATTAAAACCAGGCGACCCGATCAGGCCTAACACCCAGCATGCGCAGATCTCGTTGCCGGTTCCCGGCAGATCGCGGGACAAGCCACGCTCCTACAACTGAAAGTGGATTCCGGGAAACCGATGCACGAATCAAGGCTGCTGCAATCCGTGTAGGAGCGCGCTTGCCCGCGATCTAGCGCGCAGCGGTAGCAAAACCAGGCGACCCGATCAGGCCTGACACCCAGCGTGCACAGGTCTTGCTGCCGGTTCCCGGCAGATCGCGGGACAAGCCACGCTCCTACAACTGAAAGTGGATTCCGGGAAACCGATGCACGAATCAAGGCTGCTGCAATCCGTGTAGGAGCGCGCTTGCCCGCGATCTACCGCGCAGCGGTAGCAAAACCAGGCGACTCGGCAACGCCTGATACTCCGCATGCCCCTGACCCACCCCTCTCACAAGCAAGCCTGACCAACACGAATAAGCCCAACCTCAATACCGCGCCGCGTTAACGATGAACTCCTGATACCCCGAAAAAATCACATACACCGCGAAATAACAGAAAATCGCAGCCGACACCCAATACGAAACCTTCAGCAGCTTGTCACCCAGCAGACGCCCGCCATGACTGGCCGCAAAACAGATGAACACACACCACGCCACACCCGCACTGAAAAAACCGGACAGAAACAACGCCGTGCTCAGGCTGCCATGTCCCCCCGCCCGAGAGATCAACGTGCCGCCCACTGCGGCAAACCACAGGATCGCGGTTGGCGAAGACACCGCCAGGAACACACCTCGTGAAAACTCCCTGAGCCCTGAACGATTGTCGACGTCACCCGCCATCGCCAGCCCGCTGTGACTGCTCATTGCCGACATCACCATCTTCACGGCGAAGCCGATCAACAACATCGAACCGCCAATCCACAGCGCCCACCGCACCCACTCGTATTTCAGCAGCACCGTCATCCCGGCCAGCGCCAGAATCGCATAGAACAGATCGCCAAAGCAGGTCCCCAGCCCCAGCCAGAACCCTTGCAGATACCCGCGCTGCATGGCGAGCGTGATCATTGCGATGTTGGCGACGCCGATGTCCAGGCACAGGGAAAGGCTCAGCAAAAAGCCGCTGGTGAACTCCATGGTTGATATCCGTCGAAAGCTGTTGTGTGGGGGCGATCTAAAAAACAGCGCGCAGGATAGCGGGATTGAGTGATTTTGCCGATGCCCGGGTTGTCGGAACAGTCAGGATTATCGACCGATCCACGCCCCCCAACATCAACGCCTACAACGCTGGCTGCTTGCGAAAACTGACGGCAATCCGATTCCAGCAGTTGATCGTCGCGATGCCCACCGTCAAGTCGACCACCTCGCGCTCGGTGAACTGCGCGCAGAGTTGCTCATACAACGCATCCGACACGGAGGGCTGATCCAGCAACGTCACCGCGTCGCACCACGCCAGCGCCGCACGTTCACGCTCGGTGAACAGACTGGAAGCCTGCCACACCACCAGACTGTGCAGGCGGCGCGGGCTTTCGCCGTTCTTGCGCGCTTCCGTGGCATGCATGTCGGCACAGAATGCGCAGTCATTGAGTTGCGACACCCGAAGTTTGATCAACTCCATCAGACGCTTTTCAACACACAAGTCGAAGTTGGCCGCTTCCAGCAACATGATGGCCTTGAGCGCCTCGGGCGATGCGGTGTAGTAATCCAGGCGAGGTTTCACGAGGCGGCCTTCGTTCGGGTGTACGGAGCGTTCACGTTAACGACCTGACCTGATCCACGCGACAGCCAATCCCGGCTGTTTTCGCCTGACCAATGCCCGGCGCACAGGAGACCAATCCTCGAATTTTTGACTGCGCAGCTATACCGATTTGATGGCCGCTGACTAGAATTCCAGATCGTGGGCCAACGTAGCTCATCTCGTTCGGGAGCCGTTCGTGGAACTTCATATCGTCATTCAAGGCCGCAAAGACCTGGCGAACCAGGTGTATGAGCAACTGCGCGACAATATCGAATCAGGTCGCCTGGCCGCGGGCGTTCAGTTACCGCCCAGCCGGCTGCTCGCTGCGCAACTGGGCCTGTCGCGCAAGACCATTTCGGACACTTACAGCCGTCTCACCTACGAGAATTACCTGGTCGGCAAAATTGGCAGCGGCACGTTCGTCAACGCACTGAATGCGCCGACGCAGCGCCGACAGACCACCTCGGAACTGGCCAGTGCCACGCGGGTAAAGAAATGGCAGGACATCTCGCTGCCGCTGCGGCACCCCACGCTGGAAGGCACGCTGCGTTGCGACTTCATCGGCGGCGCGACCGCCAAGACTCAGTTTCCCCATGATGAGTGGCGACGCTGCACGCAATACGCGTTGCGCCAGATGTCTCAGGCCCGTGGCTTTTACAGCCAACCAGAAGGCTTGCCGCCGTTGCGCAGTGCCATCGCGGGGCACATTGCGTTTGCCCGTGGCGTGAAATGCACGGCCGATGACATTGTGGTGTGCAACGGCGCGCAACAGGCGCTCGACTTGATCGCCAGGGTGTTGCTCGAACCGGGTTGCACTGTCGCCATGGAAGACCCCGGTTACACACCGGCGCGCCAACTGTTCGCGGCGCAAGGCGCCGAGGTGGTCAGCGTCCCGGTGGACAGCGAAGGCATTGTCGTTGAGCAGATTCCTGAAAATGCCCATGCCATCTACGTCACGCCGTCGCACCAGATGCCGCTGGGCATGCCCATGAGCGTCGCACGTCGTGAGGCTTTGCTGGAGAAAGCCAACCGGATCGGCGCGATCATCATCGAAGACGACTACGACAGCGAGTTTCGCTACGAAGGCCGCCCGACCGATTCCCTGCAAAGCATGGATCAGCTGGGTGTCGTTGCCTATGTCGGCACCTTCTCCAAAACCTTGCTGCCCGAATTGCGACTCGGTTATGCCGTGCTGCCGGAGGCCATTCTCGAAGCGGTCATCAAGGCCAAGCAACTGACGGACTGGCACACCTGCACATTGCCGCAATGGGCGTTGACGAAGTTCATCGGCGAAGGCCTGTTGAACAAACACATTCGCCGCTGCCACTCCATTTACGCCGGCCGTCGCGAACGCATCCTGGCCCGGTTTGCCGGGGATCTCTCACCGTGGATGGAAGTGATTCCGTCGACCGCCGGGTTTCACATGGCGGTGATGTTCAAGGTGCCGGTCAATTTGCCGCTGTTGGTCGAACTGGCGCGCAAGGTCGAAATCGGGCTGTATCCGCTGACAGGCTTCTTTGCCGACGCCACGCCACGCGACGGGCTGATTCTTGGATTTGGCGCGATCGAAACGCTGGACATCGACCCGGCGCTGGATCGGCTGCGGGATCTGCTGATTCAGATCACTTGAGCAAGCCTTTCTTGTCAGCGTGTCGTCACTCCACGCCTTGCCCGAAACTGATCCTCAATCGGTTCCAGCTGTTGACCGTCGAAATCAGCAGCGTCAGGTCAACCCGCTCACTTTCACTGAAGTGCGCCGACAGCCAGGCGTAATCTTGATCCGGAGCATGGCTGTGGGCGATGCGGGTGACGCTTTCGGTCCAGCCTAATGCCGCCTGCTCCCGTTCGCTGAACAAGGGCGATTCGCGCCAGACGGCCACCGCGTAAAGCTTGCGTTCCGATTCGCCTTGCAAGCTCGCTTCGTGGGTATAACGGTCCACCGACCAGGCACAACCATTGAGCTGCGACACACGCAAACTGACCAAGGCTGCCAGCGACGGTTCAAGGGGCAGCCGATTCACCGCCTGCTCAAGCGTTTGCATGGCCTTGATCGAAACCGGCGAAACCGAGGGGTAGTCGAGGCGAGGACGGTCTATCGGGGTGCGCATGGCGACACTCGTTGTCAAAGACAGATCGCAAGCTTAAGCGCCGCACGCCACGGCTCCCAATAGCCAATCACGGGAAAGGTCGGGTAGCCATTTCCCGACGATACGCGGTGAAAGGGAACTTCCGCCGCGCTCGCCTGCCGACTACAGAGGCGCCGGACACTTCGTCCGCTGAATAAAGGAGGCTTTTCACATGCCTGACTCAAACGGCAAGGTTCGCTATGCGGTGGTCGCCGGGGGCTGGATTTCCCAAGGGGCGTTCATGCCCGGACTGGAACAGACCGACAACTCGGTGATGACTGCGCTGGTCACCGGCGACCCGGTGAAAGCCGACGAACTGGCCGCGCTGTATGACCTCAAGAGTTATCACTACGACGAGTTTCAAACACTGCTGACGTCGGGTGAGATCGACGCGATTTATCTGGCAACGCCGAATTTTCGTCATCGCGAATTCGCCGTGCCTGCGCTGGAAGCCGGCATCCATGTGCTGCTGGAAAAACCGATGGCGAGCAACGAGGAAGATTGCCTGGCAATTGCCGAAGCCGCCAAACGCTCGGGCGCAAAACTGATGGTCGCCTACCGTTTGCACTTTGAGCCGGGCACGGTGGAGATGATCAGTCGCGTCAGGGCTGGCGATATCGGCGACCCACGGCTGTTCACTGCAACGTTCGCGCAGACAACCGACCCTGCCAATCACCGCATGCAGAGTGGATTCGATGCCGGCCCGGTCGCGGACATGGGGCCTTACCCGATCAACGCCGTGCGCAACCTGTTCGCTGCCGAGCCGCTGGAAGTGCACGCGGTGGGCATCAAGACGCCGGGCCGTGAGATCAACACCTTCGACACAGTCAACGTCACCCTGCGTTTTGCCGAAGAACGCCTGGCAACGTTTACCGTCAGCTACAGCTTGCCGTCCAGCCAACGTTTCCAGCTGATCGGCACGCAAGGTGAGTTCGAGGCGTCGCCATGCTTCGGCTTTGGCAAAGGCGTGGCGATCACCTACCGCGCGATCATTGATGGCACCACCACCGAACACAGCCACCCGGTCGTCGATCAGTTTGGTGGAGAGACGCAGTATTTCTCCGACTGCATCCTGCAAGACCGCGAACCGGAGCCCGATGGTGACGAAGGCTGGCGCGATGTCCGCGTGGTCGAGGCCGTCGAGCGTGCGTTGATCACGGGTAAGCCACAGAAGCTGGAACCACTGCCTGAACGTCCGGGCATCGGCATCGAGCAGGCACGCCGCCTGCCGCTGGCCAAGGTGCCGCCTTATATCAATACCGACGAGCCTAACGCGTAAGCATACGCGTCCGATGGAGCGCGCTTGCGCGGGGAGCAACCTGTTTGAAGGCCGCTTCGCGCGCAAGCTCGCCCCCACATTGCTGGCCGCGGTTTCCCGGACGATCCGCGCCTTGCGGGCAAAAAGATGCAGTTGTATGATGTCTGTCAACTTTCGATAACCCTTGGGTTATTGTCGCTTTGCTTCATGCACGTCCAGAGATTCCCTGTCAGGCGCCTCGCCTGATCGTTTCGACCCAAAAATAACAGGAGAAGCAGATGCCTACCGTTCTCGGTCAGAACTTTATCGGCGGCGCCCGCAGCGGCCTCGGCGAAGCACGCCACAAGAGCCTCGATGCCACCACTGGCGAAGCCCTGCCCTACACCTTTCACCAAGCCACTGACGGCGAAATCGACGCCGCAGCCCTGGCTGCAAAAGAAGCCTTTGCTGAATTCCGCCAGCTGAGCCCGGCGCGCCGCGCGGAATTCCTGGACGCCATCGCCGACGAACTCGACGCACTGGGTGATGACTTCGTTGCCCTCGTTTGCCAGGAAACCGCGCTGCCGGCCGGTCGTATCCAGGGTGAACGCGGCCGTACCAGCGGTCAGATGCGCCTGTTCGCAAAAATCCTGCGTCGCGGCGACTTCCTGGGCGCTCGTATCGACCTGGCACTGCCTGATCGCAAGCCGCTGCCGCGCGTTGACCTGCGTCAGCAGCGCATCGGCGTCGGCCCGATTGCCGTGTTCGGTGCCAGCAACTTCCCACTGGCGTTCTCCACCGCCGGTGGTGACACCGCTTCAGCCCTGGCCGCCGGTTGCCCGGTCGTGGTAAAAGCGCACAGCGGCCACATGGCGACGGCGGATTTGGTCGGCCAGGCCATCGTTCGCGCTGCTGAGAAAACCGGCATGCCCAAAGGCGTGTTCAACATGATCTTCGGCAGCGGCGTGGGTGAAGGTCTCGTCAAGCATCCGGCCATCAAGGCTGTAGGCTTCACCGGTTCCCTGCACGGCGGCGACGCGCTGTGCAAACTGGCCGCTGCGCGTCCTGAGCCGATTCCGGTCTTCGCCGAAATGTCCAGCATCAACCCGGTTGTCCTGCTGCCAGGCGCACTGTCGGCCCGTGGCGCTGCCATCGCGGGTGAACTCGCGGCTTCGGTGGTCATGGGCGCCGGCCAGTTCTGCACCAACCCGGGCGTGGTGATCGGCATTCGCTCTCCTGCCCTGACCGCATTCACCGAACAGCTTCAAGAGCACATGGGTGGCCAGGCGCCGCAGACCATGCTCAACGAAGGCGGTCTGCGCAGCTACAGCAAAGGCGTTCAGAAGCTGATGGCGCACCCGAGCGTCACTCACCTGGCGGGCAAGCCGCAAGAAGGTCGTCAGGCGCAGGCTCAGCTGTTCAAGGCGGACGTCAGCATGCTGCTCAACGGTGACGAACTGTTGCAGGAAGAAGTTTTCGGCCCGACCACGCTGCTGATCGAAGTGGCTGACGACGCTGAACTGAAAGCCGCTTTGCAGGCCCTGCGCGGTCAACTGACAGCCACCCTGATCGGTGAAACCGCCGACCTGCAGAAATACCAGTGGCTGGTTCCGGTGCTGGAAGAGAAAGTGGGCCGCATTCTGGTCAACGGCTACCCAACCGGGGTCGAAGTGTCCGACGCCATGGTTCACGGTGGCCCATACCCGGCGACTTCCGATGCACGTGGCACCTCTGTCGGCACGCTGGCGATCGATCGCTTCCTGCGTCCGGTCTGCTACCAGAACTACCCGGACAGCCTGCTGCCGGCCGCCCTGCAAAACGCCAACCCGCTGGGCCTCAAGCGCCTGGTGAACGGCGAGTGGAGCAACGACGTCATCGCATGATGAAGTCGTGATCCGCTGAAACGAAAAAACGGCGCGGCCTGCAGAGGACGCGCCGTTTTTTCATTCTTGGAAACGCATCAAACGATGGCGGTGCAGTGAATGAACGCTCGTCTCGCGAATGAATTCGCTCCCACAGTGGATAGGCGTTGCTGAGACAAGGATTGCCAGTCAGGGAGAGCGGCTTTAGCATCGTCGCCAGCCCTCTCACGCTGTTACGGATTTAGCCATGAACGACGAATTACAGATCATCGACCTGCTGGAAGGCACCGGCAAAGCGGCGGTCAAGGGCGCGTTGATCACCACTCAATACACCGGCACACTGGAAGACGGCACCGTGTTCGATTCGTCCTGGGACCGAGGCAAACCCTTCCAGTGCGTGATCGGAACCGGTCGCGTGATCAAGGGATGGGACATCGGCATCATGGGCATGAAAGTTGGCGGCAAACGCAAACTGTGGGTGCCGTCGCACCTGGCCTACGGCGAACGCTCGATGGGCGCGCACATCAAACCGCATTCAGACCTCACGTTCGAGATCGAACTGCTGGAAGTGCTGACGCGGGATGATTGAGGAAGGTCGGCAAGCTGGTGGCGTTTATGACCATGGCGAATACGGTCGGACAGTGAAATCGTCGGTGACCGACACGCCGCATTCGCTGCCCTCGTAACCTCGGACGTCTCACACAGGTATCGCGGTGGCCGCATGCTTCGCGGCGGATATCAAACCGCTGGAAGTTGCCAAGAGTATTGTGTTGCATCCAAGCTCTGTGGCACGCATCAAACGGCTGGAAGTCTCCCGCACAGGCTGGTCAGGCCAAGGTGTCATGACGGCCCAAAGACCTGTGGGAGCTGCTGGAGGTTACGACAGTGGCGAATGCGGTGGGAAAGGTACATCGTCGGTGACCGACACGACGCTTTCGCTGCCCTCGTAACCTCGGACGTCTCCTACAGGAATCGTGTTGCATCCAAGCTCTGTGGCACGCATCAAACGGCTGGAAGTCTCCCGCACAGACTGGTCAGGCCAAGGTGTCATGACGGCCCAAAGACCTGTGGGAGCTGCTGGAGGTTACGACAGTGGCGAATACGGTGGGACAGGTACATCGTCGGTGACCGACACGACGCTTTCGCTGCCCTCGTAACCTCGGACGTCTCCTACAGGAATCGCGTTGCATCCACGCGCTGTGGCACGCATCAAACGGCTGGAAGTCTCCCGCACAGGCTGGTCAGGCCAAGGTGTCATGACTGCCCAAAAACCTGTGGGAGCTGCTGGAGGTTACGACAGTGGCGAATGCGGTGGGACAGGTACATCGTCGGTGACCGACACCCCACATTCGTCCGAAATGCGGCCCATACCCTCGTAACCTCGGACGTCTCCCACAGGTATCGCGGTGGCCGCATGCTTCGCGGCGGACATCGGACCGTTGGCAGTCCTGTGTGGCAGCACCTAAGACGCGACGCCTGCACCCGTCTTCGTCAATACGTTCGCCAGCTTCCTGGCCAGCTCTTCTTCCTTGTACGGTTTCTGCACGATCAGTTGCTGATCGACCTCGAGGATGTCGATATCCGCAAAGCCGGTGATGAACATGACGGGCAATCCCGGGTAATCGCGCCGGACGATTTCGGCCAGCTCGGCACCGGTCATGTTTGGCATGGCGAAGTCGGTGAGCACCAAATCGATGCCGGGATCGATCTTTTTCAGCGCTTCATTGCCGTTCTCGGCTTCGACCACCGAGTAACCCAACGAGCTGAGCATCGCTGAGGTCACCGCGCGCACATCCGGGTCGTCGTCCACCAACAGAATGGTCCGGTGTAACGCGTCAGCGTCCGTGTAGCCGGGCGTGTGGGAGGCAGTGACCGCCGGCGTTGGAGACCGGGCGATGCTGGGCAGATACACCTTGATGGTCGTGCCGGCATTCTCGGCGGTTTCGATGCTTACGCCACCCCCGGATTGCTTGGCAAAACCGAAAACCTGCGCCAACCCCAGGCCTGACCCCTTCCCCACCTCCTTGGTGGTGAAGAAAGGCTCGAACGCCTTGGCCAGCACTTCTTCGCTCATGCCGCAACCGGTGTCGGTCACCGAGAGCACCACGTAAGCGCCGGGGTCCGGGTCTTCAGGCCGTTGCGGCAGGCGATAGACGATTTCGTTGCCGGTGCTCAGGTGCAGCTGTCCGCCTTGCGCCATGGCGTCGCGGGCGTTGATCGCCAGATTGAGGATGATCATTTCGGTCTGGGTCGGATCGACCAACGCGTTCCACAGATCCTCAGCCAGTTCCGTTTCGACCCAAACGCTGCCACCCAGCGCACGGCCCAGTAATTCGCGCATGCCGCCAATGGTGTCGTTGAGGTTCAGCGCGACCGGCTCCAGACGCTGCCGGCGTGAGAACGACAGCAACTGGCTGGTCAGCTTGGCGCCACGCTCGCCGGCTTCGCGGATGTTCTGCAAGCGCTGCGGCGACTTGGTGAGCACGCCTTTTTCCAGGTCTCGACCCAGAAAGTTCGCGCTGGTAAGGATCACCGTCAGCAAGTTATTGAAGTCGTGGGCGACCCCTGCCGTGAGCTGCCCGACCACTTCCAGGCGTTGCATCTGCTGGAGCGCCGCTTCGACCCGTTCACGCTCGCGGATCTGGTCACGCAAACGCTTGTTGGTGGCCGCCAACTCATCGACCACCGCACGCTCGCTGGTGATGTCGCGAACGGCGGCATACATCAGTCCTTCGTCCGGCACGAGGGTCCAGGACAACCAGCGATACCCGCCTTCGGCGTGGCGCATGCGATTGACGAAACGCGTGCTGACATTGCCTTTGGCGACACTGGCGGTCTCGCGCAGGGTGGCGTCCAGATCGTCCAGATGAATCAATTCGCCCAGGCTGTGGTCGTTGAAATCGGCGCGCGTCCAGCCCAGCGTCGCTTCCCAGGCCGGGTTGAGCGCAATGGGCGTCAGATCGAAACTGAACACGCCCAGCAACTCCCGGGAGAGCTCCCAGGTACGGTCACGTTCACGGGTGCGCTGCACGACACGCTCGCCCAGAATTTCGTTGAGTTGATGCAATGCCTGCGTGGCCTGCTTGCGCTCGCTGATGTCCTGCATGACGCCGGTGAAGCGCACACATTTGCCATCTTCGAAGAGAGAACGGCCATTAGAGAACACCCAACGCTCCTCATCGCCCTCCACGAGCAACCGGTGTTCGATCTGAAAGCCGGTGTCGCCCGCAAGCGCCGCGGCGACCTTGCGCTGTAGCAGATCACGGTCATCTGGATGGCAGCGCGCAAACATGAACGCCATGCTGACCTGCGCATCGGCGGGCAACCCGTAAAGGGTCTTGCAGCGCTCATCCCACAGCAGCGTGTCGGTCGCGGGATCGTAGGTCCAGACACCCATGTCGGCCGCTTCGATGGCCAGCTGCGCGCGCACCTCGGCATCTTGCAGCGTCTCTTCGGCGCGCTGGCGCTTTTCCCGCTCGCGCACTTCGGAGACTGCACGGAGGACGGCCTTGGGCAGCATCTTCAGGTTTTGCTTGAGGACATAATCGATGGCGCCCATGCGCATCATCTCGACGGCATGCTGTTCGCCAAAAATCCCGGAAAGGAAGATGAACGGGACCTGCGGTGCCAGGCGCAATGCGCAATTGAGCACCTCGGGGCCAGAAGACCCGGGCAGCAGGTAGTCACTGAGAATCAGATCGAAATGCTGAGCGAGCAGCTCTCGTTCCACGTCCTGATGGTTGTAGACCAGGGTGGCGTCTATTTTGAGCCCACTGTTTTCCAGCGTGAGCAGCGTCAGTTCGGCATCATGCGGACTGTCTTCAACCAGAAGCAATTTGAGCAGCGATAGCGGCATGAATAGTCGTCGTTCATTTCATGAAGGCCCGCGCCGCCAGCACAAAGCAGGACAGCACAGACCGGATCAGCGCTCGAATCAAGAGCCCGGGCGGCGTGCCAGTCGCAGGGAGCCTGGCGGCGGCTCGTTGAGAACGGCCCAGAAAACCCCGAGATCGGAGATTGCCGAGACGAATTCCTTGAATTCGACCGGTTTGACGACGTAAGCGTTCACTCCCAACGAATACGCGCGTTGCAAATCGGGTTCTTCACGGGAGGACGTCAGCATCACCACAGGGATGCTGCGCAGTTCGTCGCTTTCGCGAATCGCCTTGAGGACTTCAAGGCCATCCAGCCTGGGCAGTTTCAAGTCGAGCAACAGCACCGCCGGGTTACCCGCGACACGGTCCTGGTACTGATTTCGCCGGAAGAGATAATCCAGCGCTTCGACGCCGTCTCGCAACACGATCACTTCGTTGGCCAACTGGCTACGTTCAAGAGCGACCAGTGTCAGCTCGAGATCGTTGGGATTGTCTTCAACCAGCAGAATGGGTTTTAACATTGGGCGTCTCCTCGGACACTCAAAGGGTTACGCTGAGACTGCGCTTTGGCAGCGCAAAGTAAAAAGTGGCTCCTTGCCCTAACTGGCTGTTTGCCCAAACCGAACCGTCGTGCCGCTCGATGATACGGCGCACGCTGGCAAGCCCGATGCCGGTGCCTTCGAATTCCTCCATGCGGTGCAGACGCTGGAATACGCCGAACAGTTTGCCCGCGTATTCCATGTCGAAGCCCACACCGTTGTCGCGGATGTACACCACCACCTGGCCGCCCTCCTCGTAGCTGCCGATCTCGATCACGGCAGCCGCCTGATTGCGGGTGTACTTGATGGCATTGGACAACAGGTTGCGCATGGCCAGATGCAAAAATGCGGCGTCGGCGATCACCACTGGCAACGGTTCGGGAATCGACCATTGCAAGTCGCGGCTTTCATAATCAGGCTGCATTTCCTTACGGATGGCATCGACCATGGCGTTCAGATCGACCTGCGAGTACCGCATGGCCGAGCGACCCATCTGCGAGAAGCTCAGCAGATTATCCACCAGCGTGCCAGCGAACCGCGCCGACTCGCCGATGTTCTCCAGGAAACGCACCCCACGGGCGGACAGCTTGCTGCCCTCGATATCCCCCAACAGTTCGGCGTAACCGGCGATATGCCGCAACGGCGCACGCAGGTCATGGGACACGCTGTAGGAGAAGGCTTCGAGTTCCTTGTTCGATTTCTTCAGCTCCTCAGCCAGGGAGGCCATTTCCTCCGCCTTGCGCAGCACGATACCCAACACCGCTGCGCGTAGTTCCACCACGCCCTCGGTGTCCAGCTCGTCCCACGGCCGGGAAAAACCGCGGACGGTTTCCCGCCACCGTGCAAAGCTATGACGCGGGCTGAGGGAACCGCTGTCGCTGATAACCTTCTCCGGTTCACCGGCCCAGTCCACGACCCGGGTCTGCTCGGGGCGGAACCAGATGATGTAATTGGAATGCAGCTCGGAAATCGCCATGGCCAGCACCCCGCTGACCGACTGGCTCAACCGGGGTAACTCGGGAATGTCACGGCCGACGTTATCGGATTGGAACACCTCGTGCGTATCCCGCTGGCTGAGCCATCGGGTCAGCGCCTCAATCTGTTCCCGGTCGGGGGTTTCGCCGTACACATCCAGCGTCGAGTCGGAGATCACCGCAGCACCGGTGGCTTCGACGAAGGCCAGCAGCACCTCAGGCATCGAGCGCAGGCCACCGGTCACGCTGTCCAGATCCGCCATCGCGGCAAGCATCTGTACGATTTGCCGACGCAAGCTGAGCATGCGTTCGGTTTTGGCCTGCGCCTCCTTGGTTTCGATCTGCAGGGACAGGACGCTGCCCAGCAGCTCACAGGCGGTACGGGTCTGGAAACTCACGGAGCGAGGCGTCGCGTGGTGACAGGAAATCAACCCCCATAACTGCCCGCGCACGACGATGGAGATCGACATCGAGGCGAGGGTCTGCATGTTGCGCATGTACTGCAAATGCACGGGCGATACGCTGCGCAGGGTTGCGAAGCTCAGGTCCAGCGGGGCGCCGGTGACCGGGTTGTTGGCCGGGATCAGGGGCGACGGCTGATAGTTGGCATCCTCGATGACACGAATGCGGTTCGCCAGATACAGCGCCCTCGCCTGCGAGGGGATATCGGAGGCCGGGAAACTGAGACCCAGATAATTCGGGTAGTCAGCGTCGGCGATCTCGGCGTTTACCCGGCCATTGCCCTCGGCGTCGAAGCGGTAGGACTTCACCCGGCCAAAACCGGTGATGCGTTTGACTTCCGATACCGAGCGCTGGCACAGCGCGTCGATGCTTTCGGACTCTTCCATCTGACTGATGAACGTGCGCATCAGCGGGTAGACGTTGCCGTAGGCCGTCGTCATGTCGCTGGAAGGCTCGAACTCGGCAATCAACACCTGATCGTGCCGATGAACCATCATCGCCGTTGGCAAGCCTGCACGACTGCCTTCAAGAAAGCGCACATCGCCCACATGAAAGGGGTTCTGGTCTTCCTCTGGCAGCGCGGCCAGCCGGGCCAGCAGATCCTGGCAGTCGTCGAACACCCGCGTCAGTGGCGCACCGATGAGCGTCTCGGGTTCCAGCCCCAGCCAACGGCCGACGTTGGCGCTGACCTGACCGATTGTCATCGTCGCCTCATCGATCACCAGCAAAAAGCCTTGAGGCTGAATACTGCCTGGAATCTTGATCGGTTCACGGGCGCAATTGTCGATCGCGCTCTGGTGAAGTTCCTGGCTGAGGGTCAAAACTAGATCTCCTTCACCTTCCGCGAGTCTCGCAAACAATCGCCGAAGGTGTGTGCCCGATGGCTGGCACCGAATGAATTGGCGCGCAGATTAACAAATGTTACGCGTCCATATGTACATCTTGCGCTGGATGTCCGGTTGACGGGTCAGCCATCCAGCATCTTCCTCACCTTATTGAGGAATTCAACCATTTGAAACGGCTTGGTGATCATGTCCATGCCTTCCCCAAGAAAGTGCTGTCGGTTAAGGGCATTTTCAGCGTAACCGGTCATGAACAGCACCGGCACCTCCGGTCGCCAAACACGCACGCGTTGCGCCAGCTCACGACCGTTCATCATTGGCATGCCGACGTCCGTCAGCAACAGATCGATTGACGGATCATGCTCTGCCATCGACAGCGCTGTCGCCACGTCGCCAGCCTGCGTGCAGCGGTAGCCAGCGTCGGTCAGGATTTCATTGACGAACATGCGCACAGACGCTGTGTCCTCGACAATAAGGACATGCTCGCCCGCGCCAAGTTCGACACTGTCCGGCAGTTCTGGCGGCACTGCCGTCTGATCGACGGCAGCCGGTAACATCAAGGTGACTTCCGTACCGTGCCCCACGACACTGCGCACGTGCACGTCTCCGCCAGTCTGGCGCGCAAAACCGTAAATGGTGGAAAGCCCAAGGCCCGTTCCTTCCCCGATCGGTTTGGTGGTGAAGAACGGGTCGAACACTTTGTCGATCAGGTGGTGCTCGATGCCCGCTCCGTCGTCTCGAACCGTCAACGCAATGTACGGGCCGTCTTCCAGGCGTGAATTTCCCTGGGAATAGGCCTCGTACGTGCTGATCCAGATGTTGCCGCCTTGCGGCAGCGCGTCACGCGCGTTGATGACCAGGTTCAGCACCGAGCTCTCCAGCTGGCCGGAATCAACCATCGCCACCGCGCTGCGAGAGGTCAGCTCAAGCGTCAGTCCGATGCGCTTGCCCACGGTTCGTCTGATCAGGTCCTCCAGAGAGCGGACATTCTGATTCACGTCGATGGGGCGTGTATCCAGCGGTTGCTGACGTGCGAATGCCAACAATCGATGGGTCAGCGTCGCCGCACTCCTGGCCGAGGCCAGCGCTGCATCGGCGTAGGCCAGGACTTTTTCGGGCCGCCCGTCTTCGGTACGTTTCTTGATCAGTTCAAGACCCGTGACGATACCGGTCAACAGGTTGTTGAAATCGTGCGCGATGCCGCCCGTAAGCTGGCCGAGCGCATCCATTTTCTGCGCCTGAAGCAACTGTTGCTCGGTTCTTGCACGCTCCGCGACCTCGTGCGCCAGCTGGTTGTTGACCGAGTCCAGTTGTTGCAGATGGGATTGTTCGCGGCGCCGGTGTTCGGTGAGGTCCTCGATGAACACCAGGCTTAATTCGGTCGCACGGTACGGCGAGACCTGCCATTCCGTTTCCCGCAGGTCTCCTTCGACCAGCATGCTCAGTGAGCCCTTCCAGCGCTCTCCCGAGACGAGTGCCTCGCGCAGACCGGCGATGACGGAGTCTTGCTCATCTGCAAAACACTTGAGTACGGACTGTTCGGTAAAACTTTGTGCAATCAGACGCGCGAACGCGTGGTTGCATTCATGGACCTTGAGATGACCGTCCATGACGGCAATCGGCGCCGAGACATTGACGAAGATCTCGCGAAAACGGTTCTCGCTTTCGCGCAGGGCAAATTCGGTGTCGCGTACACGCAGCAGCGTTCGAAGGGTTGCCAGCAACACGTCGGCGTCCACGGGATGCACGAGGTAGGCATCGGCGCCCGCCTCAAGGCCCGTGACGATATCGCCGGTCTGGATCGACGCCGCCGACACGTGTACCACTGGCAGCAACGCCGTACGCGGCTCGGCGCGTAACTGGCGGACGATGTCGAAGCCACTCATGTCCGGCAGGTTGACGTCGAGAATCAAGGCATCCGGGATCTGCTCGGCGATCAGGTTCAGCCCTTCGGTACCCGTTCCCGCTTCCAGCACTGTGAACCCATGGCGCTCCATTCGCCGACGCAGCGCGTAACGCGTCGCGGCGTTGTCGTCGACGATCAGCAACCGGGTTTCAGCTTTCATCAACGTGCTCCTGCGCCAACGCCAACGGGATGACCACAAAGAACGTCGAGCCGACGCCAGGCTGGCTTTCCAGGCCAACCCGACCACCCAGCAGCTCGGCGAATCGTTTACACAGCGACAACCCCAACCCGGTGCCCCGAAGGCGCTTTTGCAACGGAGAGTCGACTTGCGCGAAGTCTTCGAACAGGGCGCCGTGAAGCTCGGCAGGAATGCCAATGCCGGTGTCCGTGACGGCGAAACGCACTTCATGTTCACCTTCCAGCCGGGCGGAGATACGGACCTCGCCGCGCTGGGTGAATTTCAAGGAGTTGGAGATGAAGTTGCGCAGGATCTGCGCGAGTTTCTTGTCATCGGTGTAAAGCCGGGGCAGCCCCATCGGCTCTTCGAAAATCAGGTCCACCGCCGAGGTGTCGACAATCGGTCGGAACATGCCGCGCAAGGCCGAAAACAGGTCGAGCATGTCGAACCACGCGGCCGAAATACTGATGCGCCCCGCCTCGATCTTCGCCAGATCGAGCAGGTCATCGACCATGTCGCTGAGCTCGCGAGCGGCAGTCCGGACGAACGCAACCTGCTTGTGTTGCTCCGGACTGAGCGGGCCGTCCAGCTCATCCGTCAGCAGGCTGGCGATACTCAGGATCGAACCCAGCGGCGTTCGAAACTCATGGCTCATGTACGAGAGAAACCGGCTTTTCAGATCCGACGCCTGACGCAACTGATCTGCCTGCATGTCGAGTTCGGCATAGAGCGCCAGAACCCCCTGATTGGTTTCATCAAGCTCGGCACGCAGCGCTGCCGACTCCTCTCGCAGTTGCAAAAGCTCCGCGCACGCCTCAGGGGCACCGTCGACAGCGTTGTCAGTCATCAAACGTCTCCAGAACAATCACCAGTACCGTCACGTCATCCCTGCCCCGGCTAAAATCGCGATGCAGCACAGCCGCGATAATCGCCGGGTGTCGGTACATCAGACCTGGATAGTCGCGAAGATTCCATCGAGATTGCAGACCGTCGCTGTACAGGATCAACAACTTCCCGGTGCAATCAGCGTGGTCCACCACTGGAACCTTGCGGTACTGCAGGCCGACGATGCCGGGGTGTGACACCAGGCCTCGCGGTTTGTCCTCGGTGATCAACGTGGCACCGATGTTCCCGATGCCGATAAAGCGCAATTGGTCCTGCTCGCCATTGAATTGCGCCACCGCGACCGCGCCGCCGCGCGTCCCGCGCATGTCGTGGTGAATTTCTTCCAGCAATACGCCCGGGTCGGCAAAAGGCTCACGATTGAACGCGGCAGCACCGGCTTTTGCCGCGTCTTCGGCTTCCGGGCCATGGCCAAGGCCGTCAATCATCAGGATGCTCACGTGCGAACCCTTGATTGCCAGTTCCCAGGCGTCGCCACAGGCCGGATCGCCGTGCAGTGAATGTTGGGTCACGCCCACGCGCAGGTCCCTGACCGCAGAATGACGGGGATAAAATCGCGTCAGCAGCACGGTACCGCTGGTGTCAGTGTGCACGTCGAATACCTGCGCCTGACGCAACATTGAACCCAGCCCGATGCCTTGCGTGCCGCGCGTGGAAAACCCGTCGGCCATGCAATCCTGCAGATCGAAACCCTGACCGCGATCAATGGCAATGACCTCGATACCCAGCGGACTTCCCGGCAGCACGCGCAGGTGCAGTTCACCATTGCTCGCATGCTTGAGGATATTGCTGGAGAGTTCAGTGACCACCAAAGCCACGCGACCGGCGTCCGTGTCATCGAAACCCGACTGCTCTGCGAGTCTCTGCGCGGCCCTTCGGGCAAACCCTACCTGACTGCTGTCTTCGATCGGCAGCACGCGCGTCAGGCTACTGTGCAATCTCAGGTCCATTTGCAGATCGTCACTCGCGTGCCCGCGCCGGGCGCCGTTTCCAGTTCGAAATCGTCGACCAGCCGCTTGGCCCCGGTCAGGCCCAGCCCCAATCCGCCGCCAGACGTCCAGCCGTCGGTCATCGCCAGCTTCAGGTCGGGAATCCCGGGGCCTTCGTCGCGAAACGTCAGGCGTAAACCGGTACGGGCGCCGTCCTCGATGATTTGCCAGTCCATGTCGCCGCCACGGCCGTAGGTCATGGTGTTACGCGCCAGTTCGCTGACCGCCGTCACCAGCTTGGTCAGGTCGATCAGACGCATGCCACACTCTTGCGACAGTTTGCGCGCCAGCTGCCGTGCCAGCACCACATCCTGCTCTATATGAATGCCTTGGGTGCCGCTGCTGCGCACGTTCATCGGGAATAGGCCCGCTCACGCAACAGCGTCATGCCTCGCTCGACATTCAGCGCAGTGCTGACGCCTGGCAGCGTCATGCCCAACTCCACCAGCGTGATCGCGACCGCAGGCTGCATGCCGACCAGAACGGTCTCGGCATCCATAATGCGCGACAGGCCCGAAATCATGCCGATCATGCGACCGATGAACGAGTCGACCATGTCCAGTGCCGAGATATCGATCAGTACGCCCCGTGCCGACGTTCGGCTGATCCGCTCGGACAAGTCGTCCTGCAGCGTCAGCGCGAGCTGGTCATGCATGTCGACTTGAATGGTGACCAGCAGAAAGTCGCCCATTTGCAGGATTGGAATGCGCTCCATGGCCTTATACCGCAGCCTTGGAGACCGTCAGGCCCAGACGGCGCAGTGCCAGCGCCAGCGCGTCGGCCAGGTTGGCTTTGGTCACGACACCCTGGAGGTCCAGCCCCAGGTGAACAATGGTCTGCGCGATCTGCGGACGCACGCCGCTGATAATGCAGTCGGCGCCCATGAGGCGGATCGCGGTGACGGTCTTGAGAAGGTGCTGGGCGACCAGCGTATCGACGGTCGGCACGCCGGTGATGTCGATAATCGCGATTTCCGAGCCGGTGTCGACGATGCGTTGCAGCAGGGACTCCATCACCACTTGCGTGCGCTGGGAGTCAAGGGTGCCAATCATCGGCAGGGCAAGCACGCCGTCCCACAGTTTGACCACGGGCGTAGACAGCTCCAGCAGTTCTTCCTGCTGACGCTTGATCACCGATTCGCGGGATTTCTGAAAGGTGCGGATGGTGTGCATGCCCAAGGTGTCCAGCAACTGGGAGATTTCCCAGAGCTGTTCGGCGAGCAACGCAGGCTGCTCGCTGTACGTGTGTTGCAACAGCGCAAACACCGCGCCTTTGAGCGCGAAGATAAAATGAGCGGTCTGCTGCGAGTCCTGTCCGGCCAGTGCCCGCTGATGAGAGAGCTTTTCCAGAAACTGCCGCGTCTCGTCCCATTCAGCGGTCGTGATGCTGTGCGAACCACCCTTTTCCAGCACGGCGGTGAGCAAATGCAGAAACTCCGATGCCTGCTGATGCAGGTCTTCGGTCTTCAGATTGCGCGTGGCGCCGCTGGCTTCAAGGTCCGCCAGCCAGCGCTCGGACAACTGGGCTTCGGCACGGCGGAGAGCGTCGACGGTGGTTTGCTGCAGTACTGCCATAGGATTGGCTCCTGAATGTTGTATACGCCGTTTCGATACGGTGGTGATTCGGCGGCGGGCACAAGAAAACCGGTCAGACCGTCTCTCCATTCCGAGAGGCATTCCCTAACCTGTTAAATGCAAAGCGCTTTTTAACGCCAAACGATGGAGACGAAATACCTCCGCCTACCTTTGGTGTCAAGATAACATCACCGCTCGACAAAGGTTCCGTCGAAAGTGTAGATAATTTACGCAGGGGCGCTTCGAACCGGGTAATGGAAGGCTTCATGCACCGCGAGAGGCCGCGAAGAAGGCAGGGGTCGAACCAAACGGCGTGACACAGGTTCGCAAGTCGTAACGCAGTTCGGCCACGAGCTCTGCGACCCCGCGCATGGTCGTCACATTGGCAATGGACACGTTTTCGACCAGCATCGCCACGGTGCCGGTCTGGGGCTCGAAGATTTTCACCATCAGCGCACCGCCCGGCATGAGCGTGCACTCACAGGCCAGGGGCAGGAACGCACTTTCCAGGGTCCTGCGCAGTTCAGGGGTAAACAGCATTTCACCACCTCCATGTAGAGTGAAGCCGGGCACCCGCTTGCCCGCCTGAAACCAGACCGATAAATCAGTGTAGTCACGGCTTCGAATGCCTCGCGCCCAACGTGATACCGATGTGCGCTGAATCACACTTCCCGCGTGGACGCCACGCACATCTGCTGCATCAGCAGGCTGCCTCAAAAGGCCATGTCGGTGGTTTGCGCGTAGATGGAGAATGCGCCGAGCAGGAACCAGAACACGCTGAATAACCAGGGAGTACGCATGGAAAACAACAACGACTTGCGATAACCCTTCTCGCTGGATTCATGCTCACAGAACAAGGGGGAATCGTCATAGGCGAGCCCCATCGCAGGCTGGCTGTGCAACAACTGGCTTTGTTTGAAGTGCCAGTGGTCGATGATCTCGTACGCTGCACGAATGCCCGGCCAGGCGTGCATCGAGCTGATCAGACCCAACAACGTGAGAAAAGGCGGCACCACCAACGTGAACAACTTGCCCCACTCCGGGTTGAGGTTGGCCATCGACGAGGCGAATGCGATCACCAGAAACGACTGGGCAGACAGATAGGCGTTGGTGCGGTTGGAGAGAATGGCGGTTTCGTACTGGATTTCTTTGCGGTAGAAATCCAGGCGGTCCTTTGGGGAACCGAACAACAACGCTTCGGCCGCTTGTGTATCCGGAACGGACGGGCCACCGGTGCTGCTCGTAATGATGGAGGGACTAACGGGGTCAAGACTCAAAACCAGTGGCTCCTTGAAAAAGCGGACTCAAAAAAGCCGAAGACAGGGCATTGACCCTGCTCCGGCAGCCCGACGGTATTGTGCTAGCGCAAGTCATCGGAAAGCGGTGTGGGTTCGTCTGCGGGCGGCACGTCTTCCGAAGGCGGCTCGTCCCAGTCGACCGGGCGCTGCTGCTTGTCTTCCTCGCGTTGCTGTTCTTCGCGAAAGTCCTCGTCATCCATGGCATCCGGATCCAGATCGGCTTCAGCGGGAGACGTAGGAGTAACGGGCGGGACGCTGGTGGGAAATTCAGAATCGACTGGCATAGGCACCTCTGCTGTAAAGGCCCTGATGTGCAGGGCAATTACAGTTTCGAGAAGCGCATCGCCGAGGGGTGCCGAGATTTGGACCAGCGGTCGTGTGGATCGTCGAGCCAATGACGACTGCCGCTACTTGAGCTTCCCCGAAGCCCGCGTCATGCAGCGCACTCGGCGCTCTTCAACGCGCTGGGCAAACCAGGCCGTGGTCAGCTTGCGGGTGATCTTCGGACTCTCCAGCACGATACCCGGCAAAATGGCTCGCGGCAGCGGTTTGCCCGCTGCCTTGTCCGCCAGGGCGAACACCTGTTTATAGAGATCGGTGTCCTCGAACGCGAGGGTCTCGCCCTTCTCCAGCTGGCTGCGAATCGTCGGATTGCGCATGCCCAGTTGCGTGTGCAAGCTGCGAACGGCCAACTCGGTCTGGCCCAATGACGGCCCAAAACCGTAGCTGATCAGGTCGCCATCCAACGCCAGGCGCTTGCCCGACACACGCGCCAGCGCGCTTTGAAACGCTGCATTGCGGCTGGCGTACCAGCCGGCATTGAAATCGGCAAAACGGTAAATCGGTTTGTCATAGCTGACCGGATACCCCAACAGGTGGGCGATACCGAAGTACATCCCGCCGCGACGACTGAACACCTCATGTCGGATCGAGCCGTCAACCGGGTACGGATAACCCTGCGCCTGACGCTCGGCGAAGTCGATGCTGACTTGCATCGGTCCGGCCGTGTGCACCGGATTGAAGTTCCCGAACAGCGTCCGCCCAAGCGGCACCATGCCGATGAAATCGTCAAAAATCGCGCTGAGGTCTTTTTCGGTGCGCGCGGCGTTCAATCGCTCGTTATAGGTCTTGCCGGTGGGCGAGCGGATGTCCAGCGCGCTGCGCACCAGCAGATTGGGAATGTGCGCCTTGCTTGCCCGGCGATCGATTTCGTCCTGAGCGATCTTGCCCATCCCCGGCACGGCCGGGTCGACCTGAAAATTCGATTCCTGCTCGGTCACCGCCACCGCTGAACAGAGGTTCTTGACGGTGGGATCGATTTTCTGCGTTTCAAACGCGGTGTAGATGTCCGTCGCCCATCCCTGACGGTCTGCCACGCCCGCCGGCAACAGCCGCACGATCTCACTGCGCACCAGGTCCGGAGGGGGTGGCGGTGACGTCTGGCCACGCTGGGTGCCGCAACCGGCGAGCAACGCCAGCAGGGTGACCGTGATAAACGCCGTGGCGTGGCGCGTGAATCCGTTCGCAGGCATGGCCGCTCCTTCGCAAAATGAGTTGCCGGGTTGGACAACGTCGGGAATCGAGTGACTCATGCGTCAGCCACGCGCCGTCACCACCGGCGTACCGACACCAAATTTGTTCCGGTATTCGCTGGGCGCAAGCCCGGTGATTTTCTTGAACGTCGAGCGGAAGGCCGCCGGGTCCTGGTAACCCACGGTCCAGGCGATGTGATCCACCGTCCCGTTGGTGAATTCGAGCATTTCGCGGGCTTTGCCCACCCGCACGTGCTGACAGTACTCAGTCGGCTTCAAGCCGGTGGCGGCACGAAACCGCCGCAGAAAGGTGCGCTCTTCCAGCCCGGCGCGCTGTGCCATCTCTGCGAGTGAAACCTCTAGCGCCCCGGTGCTTTGCAGCCAGTGCTGAACGCTCAGGATGGCGGCGTCGCCATGACCGAGAATCGGCGCGAAGTTGCTGCCGCACTGTTGTGCGCTGTCGCTGTGTTCGATCACCAGAAAGCGAGCGGTCGCCGTGGCGATGCTGGGCCCCAGAAAGCGGTCAACCACACGCAATCCCAGTTCCGACCAGGCCATCAGCCCCGCCGTGGTAATAATGTCGCCATCGTCGATGATCGGCTTGTCGGCATGCACGTTGATCCTGGGAAAACGTTCGCTCAACGGCTTGGCCTGCGTCCAGTGCGTGGTGGCCGCACGCCCATCGAGCAACCCGGTCTGCGCCAGCACGAAAGCCCCGAGGCAGACGGCGCCGATGGTGGCGCCTGCGGCGTGCTGCGCCTTGACCCAACGCGACAGCCCTTCCATTGCCTCAGTGTCGGGCAAACCCATCAGCGAGGGCGGAATCAGCACCGCAGCCAGCGGACCGCTCTGCCCGCTCCCCGAACTGCTGAACACTCGCTGAGGCTCACACTGCGTATCGACCTGCCAATGGCTGACGCGCAAATGGGGCAGTTGTGCAGAGGCATGCTCATCGGCCATGCGGTTGGCAACTTCGAACAAGTCGGTCAGTCCATGAATCGCCGCCGTCTGTGAGCCGGGATAAATCAGCAGGCCGATGTCGGCGACTGCCCTTTCAACGTTCATTGTCAGTTTTCCCTCGTCAAATGTCGGTGTCGCCAATCCTCGCATCGCGGCGCAGGGTCGATACTGGTCCCACATCCATTCCATCCCAACCGAGGAAGCAGACATGTCCAAATCAGCGCTCATCGTAGTCGATATCCAGAACGACTACTTCCCTGGCGGCAAATGGCCTCTGGTCGGTGCCGATGCCGCCGCCGACAACGCGGCGAAGATCATTCAGGCAACACGGGACAGCAACGGCCTGGTGGTTCACATCCGTCACGAGTTCACCCGCGAAGATGCGCCGTTTTTCACCCCGAATTCCGAAGGCGCGAAGCTGCACCCCAAGGTGATCAACCAAGGGGAGGAGTCGGTAATCCTCAAGCACTTCCCCAATTCCTTCCGGGAAACCGGTCTGAAAGCGCTGCTGGACAAGGAAGGTGTCGAGGAATTGGTGGTGATCGGTTCCATGAGCCACATGTGCATCGACGCCACCACCCGTGCAGCGGCAGACATGGGCTACAAGGTCAGGGTCATCCACGATGCCTGTGCCAGCCGTGACCTTGAGTTCAATGGCACCACCGTGCCGGCCGCTCAGGTGCATGCGGCGTTCATGTCGGCGCTTGGGTTTGCGTACGCCGAGGTGATGTCGACTGAATCACTTTTGAACGGACACTAAGTCACACAGAGGCAGTGTGCTTGCGACGGCGGTGATTCCAGTCAGGAGAGAAGCGCTGACTCACCGCACTCGTGAGCACGCGAATCCCCGCGGATCAGGCCTAGACCCCAAGAAAGATTTTCAATAACGCGTCCGCTAAAGTCTTGCGTCTTTGCGCGCACAGATCAATGGCTCTTGTTTAGCGCACTCACAGGCGTACGATTGCCCTACGTTGTACGATGACGTATAACGGACGCTTCGTATTGAGTTGCCTTCCAACGTTGATCACGAGCCTCTAATAACAATGAAAATACACACACGCTTCCGCCCTGCACCCGCCGTTTGCTCGGTTTCTTCGTCCGACTTCTCCCCTTCCAGCCCCGCCCGACATTCGTAATAGCATGCGCCGGGACAGCAAGGCCTGCGCCAGACCTGCGCCCGAAACTCGCCACGTCGTCTGACAACAACAGGCGCTTGGACACATTCCACACCCGCTCGACTCACCCGACCACGCGCCCTGTCACCAGGGGACGGAGAGAACATGGACCCAAGAATAACAATCATCCTTTGCCTGACCGCAGGCTACTTCGTTGTCATGTCCTACATCGGCTACAGCGTGCGTAAACACGCCAAGAGCAGTGACGGATTCACCGGTGGTGGACGCAGTTTCCCCCCCTTCCTGATCGGCGCGCTGTTGCTGTCGGAGTTCATCGGCAGCTCGGTGAGCATCGGCACCGCACAGAAGGGCTTCGAGGCCGGCATCTCCGCTGCCTGGAACCTGGTTGCCTTGTCGCTGGGCTTCTTGCTGTTGGCATTGGTGCTGGCCAAGAAATACCGTGACACCGGCCTCAACACCATCTCCGGCATCCTCGCGCAGAACTACGGCCAAGGGACACGCTACGCAGCGTCCGTGCTGACCATCTGCGCCCTGAGCATCGTGTCGGTGGCGCTGTACGCCAGTGGCGGCGCCGTGCTGGCGGCGGTATTGAACATCGACAAGACCCTGGCGATTCTGCTGGTCGGAGTCATCACGGTGTTCTACGTCAGCGTCGGTGGCATGCGGTCGGTGGTCTACACCAACTTCGTGCACGCGGTCATCAAGTACATCGGCATTGTGCTCGCGCTGGCGTTCGCCCTGAACGCCACGGGCGGCATCGGCGCCATGCAAGCCAGACTGCCTGCGACCATGTTCGACTTCACGGGCGTGGGCTGGGGCCAGATCTTTGCCTGGATGATCGGCGGTATCGGTTCGATCTTCGCGACCCAGTATGTGATTCAAGCGCTGGTCAGCACCAAGGACGAGAAAACCGCCAAACGCGCGTGCTTTTATGTCTCATCGCTGATGATCCCCTTCGGCCTGATGGCGGCGGGCATCGGCATGTGCAGCGCCTATCTTTACCCGGGCATCAAGTCCATCGACGCGTTTCCCGTGCTCATCGCCCACATGCCGACTTTCTCGGCAAGCCTGGTGGTCATCGGTCTGGCCGGTGCGCTGTTCGGCGGCATTTCGGCCAACACCCTGGCCTCTGCCACGCTGGCGATGAAGGACTTCTACGACCCCTTCTTCAACAAGGAAAAGAATGACCGCAAGTCGGTGATCTTCATTCGTCTGGCCATCATCGTCATCGGTTTCCTGCCGCTGATTCTGGCGCTGTACGCCGACAAGATCCTGTTGATCGCTTTTCTGGGCAAAGCCCTGCGCGCCACCCTCGCGGTGATCGTGCTGATGTGTTTCTACGCGCCGAAATTCGGCACCGGCCGTGGCGCACTGGCCGGCGTGATTCTGTCAGTGTTTTCGACCATCGGCTGGTTCCTGGCGGGCAACCCGTACGGCATCGACAGCTCGTACTTCGCGCTGTTCGCACCCATGGTCACCATGGCCATCGCCGAACTGCTCAAAACCGGGCGTTCCGAAGCGCAACCTGTGTTAAACAAGAACGGCTGAAGCGATTTCGTCAGTGAAAGCTGTGTACAGAAAGGCGTGGCCTCGACTGATCGACGCCGCGCCGCAAGGAGGAAACATGAGCGACAAGAAAGCCGACGTACTGGTCTGGGGGCCGATGCATGCGGCGTTGACGCAGAACCTGGACCGCGATTTCACCGTCCACAATCGCTGGGAAATAAAGGACCTCGACGCCTGGGCCGCCGAGCACGGCGACAAGGTCCGCGGCGTGATCACCAGCGGCGTATACGGCACCGACAACGCCCTGCTGGACCGTTTGCCGAACCTGCAAGTCGTCAACAGCTTCGGTGTCGGCTACGACGCCGTCGACACGGCCTACCTGGCCCGTCGCGGCATCCAGCTGAGCAATACGCCCGACGTGCTGAATAACGCCGTTGCCGAAACGGCCATGGCCCTGATGCTGTGCGTTTCGCGGCGCATCAGCCAGGCCGAACGTTTCGTGCGAGCGGGCCAGTGGCCCACAGGTAAATTTCCGTTGGGCAACGACCTGTGCGGCAAAACCTGCGGCATCGTCGGCCTGGGCAAGATCGGCAAGACCATCGCCAAACGGGCAGCAGCGTTCGAGATGAACATTGCGTACTTCCGACGCGGCCAACCGTACGCTGATGTGTCTTACACCCACTATGCAGACTTGCAGGAGCTGGCCCGGGCGTCGGACTACCTGATCGTCATCGTGCCGGGCGGTCCCGACACCCAGCATCTGATCAACCGTGACGTGCTCAAGGCCCTGGGGCCGAAGTCATACCTGATCAACGTGGCACGCGGTTCGGTGGTCGACGAAAAAGCCCTGGTGGCGTCGTTGCTGGAATCGGAGATTGCCGGCGCGGGCCTCGACGTGTTTGAAGACGAGCCGAATGTGCCTGCCGAACTGATGTCGCTGGACAGCGTGGTGCTGACGCCGCACATCGGCAGCGGCACCTACGAAACCCGGCAGGCGATGGCCGATCTGGTGTTCGCCAACGTCAGCGCGTACTTCGCCGACGGTTCACTCGTCACCCCCGTTCAGCTTTAATCTGCGCGTCATCGGCGTGCCGGACGACCTCCTCGTTCGGCGCGCTTACCCCGACCGTAGGTCAGTCTTCACATCCCTTTCTCAACTTTTCTGGATAATGCCGGTCGAACCGCCCCAAACACGATCACGCAACTCGGGAGAATCCTGTTTGAACATTGCCGGCGTCATTTTTGACTGCGACGGAACCCTGGTGGACAGCGAACGCCTCGCTGCCGGGCTTCTGCGCGACATACTGGAAGAACATCAGGTTTCGTTGAGCCTCGAACACGTACTGGAGCGCTTTCGCGGTGTGCAGTTCGCACTGTGCATGGAAGGGTTGTGCCGCGATTACCCGTGGCTGCCGAACATCGAAATCGTCAACACTTTCAGAGCGCGCACCCTGCCCTTGCTGCAGGAACGCCTTGAAGAAATGCCGGGCGCCGTGGAATTTGTCCGAGGGCTGTCACTGCCCAAATGCGTGGCGTCCAACGGGCCGCGCAGCAAAATCGAAACCTGCCTGAGCACCGTGGGCCTGCTGGACGTCTTCCACGGATTGATTGTCAGCGCTTACGAAGTGGACGCCTGGAAGCCGTCTCCGATCCTCATCGAACACGCCGCCGACTTGCTCGGCCTGAAGCCCGAAGAGTGCCTGCTGGTCGAAGACAGCGTGCCGGGTGTTCAGGCAGGTCTAGGTGCCGGTGCGCAGGTGGCCGGTTATGGCCATGACACTGACTTCTCTGAATTCCTGAACCACGCCAACTTTCACCGGGTGAAGACTTTCGGCGAACTCAAGGATCTGGTCCAGCGCATCAGCTAAGCGTGAGCCAAGATGGGTTATCCCCGTGCACGGGTGTACCCGCGACGTTTATCCATTCATTCAGGCCTTGTCCATTACGCAACATCTCGATACTGTACATAAAAACAGTATCGAGAATTCCCATGCAGCTGATCGACAAGCTGAGCATCCTCGCTGACGCGGCCAAGTACGACGCTTCCTGCGCCAGCAGTGCCGCACCCAAGCGCAGTTCCGAGGGCAAATCCGGCATCGGTTCTACCAACGGCATGGGCATTTGCCACAGCTATACCCCCGACGGTCGCTGCGTCTCGTTGCTGAAGATTCTGCTCACCAACTTTTGCCTGTACGACTGCCAATACTGCATCAATCGCCGCTCCAGCGACGTCCCCCGTGCCCGATTCACCCCGGAAGAAGTCGTGACGCTGACCCTGGACTTCTATCGTCGCAACTGTGTCAGCGGCCTGTTTCTAAGCTCCGGCATCATCCGGTCGGCGGACTACACCATGGAGCAACTGGTGCGGGTGGCGAAGCTGCTGCGCGAGGAACACGAATTCCGCGGCTACATTCACCTCAAGACCATTCCCGAAGCTGACCCTGCACTCATCGAAGAAGCCGGGCGTTATGCCGATCGCCTGAGCGTCAACATTGAACTGCCGACCCAACTCGGTCTGCAAACCCTGGCGCCGGAAAAGGAAATGGGATCGATCAAGCAGGCGATGCAGACCATCTACACCGGGCAGCAGACCGTGCTGAACGAGCCGAAAGCGCCGCGTTTCACCCCAGCCGGGCAAAGCACCCAGATGATCGTCGGCGCCGATGAAACGGACGACAGTACGCTGCTGCACACCGCCGAATCCCTTTATGGCGACTTCCGTCTCAAGCGGGTGTATTACTCGGCGTTCAGCCCGATTCCCAACAGCCCGAAGAGCGTGCCGCTGGCTGCACCGCCGCTGTTACGCGAGCACCGGCTGTACCAGGCCGACTTCCTGCTGCGCAGTTATGGCTACAACGCCAAGGAACTGCTGGACGGCCCCGGGCATCTGGCGCTGGACATCGACCCGAAGCTGGCTTGGGCGCTCGAACACCGGGATGTCTTTCCCCTCGACCTGAACCGCGCCGAGCCCGGCATGATCGCCCGAATCCCTGGCATCGGTATTCGTACGACCAAGCGACTGGTCGAACTGCGGCGTCAGCGTCGCATCCGGTACGAGGACCTGACGCGCTTGCGCTGCGTGTTGGCGAAAGCCAGGCCGTTCATCATCACCAGCGATTACCACCCGCGCCAGGCAGACACGTCCAGCATCGCGTTACGTGAGCAATTGCGTGACCGCCCGCAACCTCAGCAAATGGCGCTGTGGGCATGATCATTCTCGATTGCGACGACCTGTTCGACACCTGGCGCCAGCAAGCCCGTTGGCTGTTGAGTCATCAGATCGACCCGGATCAAGTGAGCTGGAGCGTGAAGGAAGACGCCGACCTGTTCGCCAGCGACGACCACTACCCGCCACACAATGGACCGTTCCAGGCAAGAGTCCCGCTCGAGCTGCTGGAGCTGTTGCAAAACGCCGCGCAGTATTGCGGTGATCAGCGCTGGAGTCTGCTGTATGAAGTGTTGTGGCGAGTGAGTCATGGCGACCGGACGGCCATGCTGGCGGGCGACAAACTGGGCAGCGAAGTACACCGTCGGCTCAAACAAGTCAGTCGCGAGGCCCATCACCTGCATGCCTTCCTGCGCTTTATCGCCTTGCCGCCCTGTAACGTTGGCAAAGACCTGGAGGTCAAGGCTGCGCTGCTGGAGACCCAAAAGCTGCCCGAGTACGTGGCCTGGCATGAGCCTGCCCACGATATTCTGCACAGCGCCAGCCAGCACTTCGTCGGGCGAATGGGCAAACACCGCTGGATGATTGCGACGCCCAAGGATGGCGTGTTCTATGACGGCGAGCGCTTGATCCACAAACGCCAGTGCCCCGCCGCATGGCAGTCACTGGCGCGCAACGCCGACGACCCTCACGGCGAACTGTGGCTGACCTATTACAGCCACATCTTCAACCCTGCACGGCTAAACCCCAAAGTCATGCAAGGCCACCTCCCGACGCGATTCTGGAAGAACCTCCCCGAAGGCCCCCTGATTCCTGCGCTGATCAGCGAAGCCCGTACCGGCAAACAGCGCGACGGCCAAGCCCGGCAGATCGCCGAACGGCGCGGGAAAGTCATTCGGTCGGGGCATTGATCGATCAGTCTCAAGAGGTTTTCCGTTCGGGCCTCTAGCGATCAGCACTCGGCCTGCGAGCAATTGGCGCAAAGCGCGCCGTGGCTTTTGATCTTCATACCGCAGCAGGCCAAACGCAGACGGCGCGGAGTGGGTCGAGCGGCACGGATGCCGCGAGAGCGCCGTCAGGACATGGATGTCCGTTCGGCGCGGGCCCACGGAGCGTCGTCGGAGTGCGGGTACCCGACGAAGTCGGGCCTAACCAGGAGCGAGGACACTTGGTGACTTGGTGTCTTTTCAAGTAACCCGCCGAAAGCGGAACAGTTTGGACGTTAGGACAAACCAAACTCTCAGCATCACTCCAGACAGTGGAAATGCACACTCTACATCAGCGGGACTTACTGACGATGCACCGCCGTCTGCATGCCAGCCGTACTGATCGGCGTGCCTAAGGCGGTCCCAAAAAACCGCACCGCCTCGCTGCTCAGATTACGGTGAATGTCCTCACGGTCTACACCAATGGCATCAGTGCACAGCACCGGCTGCGTGGCACGTTGTTCGTCATCGCATGGCGCCATGAAAACAAAGTGCCCGGCACCGGCCAGCAGTTTGAAATCCGACACCTCGGGCAGCTTGCGTGCCAGCGCCTCAGCGTTCTTGTCGATGGCCAGCAATTCATCCCCGTCGCCGCTGTACAGCAGCACCGGCACATGAACGTCCGCCAGGGTATGGCGGCCGAACATCAAGCCCAGCGGCGCCATCAGCATCAGCGCGCCAACGCGAGGGTCGGCTTGCGCGTGCAGATCGTCACGATCGGCCAGCAGTTCGCCCTGCGTCTTGCAGGCATCGCGGTCCTGAGGGCGTTGCGTGCAGTAATGACGCAAACGCTGCAGATCAGGCTGCGCGCCTGCCAGAATCAACGCCGTTTCCCCACCCGCCGAATAGCCGATGACGCCTACACGTCGAGCACTGATGTACGGAGAAAGCATCGGATCGAGCAACGCCGCGCTGATGGCCTCTGAGATTTGCAGCGGTCGCCCGTACAGGTTGCTCAGGCTACCGAGGCGACTGTGATCGAGGTAGTTATCGCCGGGATGGAATACGGCGACCACGACAAAGCCCTTGCGAGCCAATGATGTCGCCAGGTCGTGCTGCGCCAGCGGTGTACCGGTGTTGCCATGGGACAGCATCAGCAGCGGAAAGCGCCCCATGGCGATTTTGGCGTCTTCGGTCGCCTCGATGGGATAACCCTGGACGCGGGTGACCTTTTCTTCGTCGGTCGAGGGATAAAAAGCGTAGGCGTGCATAGGCCGTGAATCCAGCGGATCAAGGAACGTCAGCTCGTGAAAGCCTACGCTCCAGGTCTCCAGCTCACTGGCCTGCACCGAAAGCAGGCTACCGAACAGGCTAATTACTATCACTGCACAAAGACGCATCATTGCAATGCCCCTCACCTTATCAATCCGTGCTTTCCAATTCAGACGCCGGTGGCCTGAGGTCCTTGTAAAACGCTGTCTGTAGCCATCTGACACATCAGTATCGATAACATTCAGAAAGGTTCTTAGATCAATAGTGCACAAGCCGGGCCAAGCTCAGAAAATTAAAGGGCGTTGGCCGAATCAAAGGAAGCAGTGGCCGAATCTGCGGCAATTTTACTGCGATACGCAAAAGCTTACGCGCAAAGAAATCGCAAAGGCTGTCGCCTGGCTGAACGCTGTGCTTTAACCCACGCAAAAACGAAAAAAGCCCCGTCACCTGTCGGCGTGGGGCCTTGGGCGATGGGGCTTTTTGCTCGTTCGAAGAATGCGAGCTGCGGGTTGCGAAGAGCGCTTACCGCTTAACAGCGCTCACATCGGCAATCAGGCGAACAGCGTTTCTTCGATGTGTTTCTGTGCAGCGGTCATGGCGTTGGCGCGCGGCTCGTCACCGTAGGCCAGGCCGTGGGCGAACACGAACTGCAGGTCGGTCACGCCGATGAAACCGAATAGCACTTTGAGCAGGTCTTCGTGACCGACGCTGGTCGGCTGACCTTGATGCAAACCGCCTGCGGTGGAAACGATCACGACTTTCTTGCCTTTGCACAGACCTTCCGGACCGGTTTCGGTGTAACGGAACGTGCGCCCGGCAACGGTGATACGGTCGATCCATGCCTTCAGTTGGCTAGGAATGGTGAAGTTGTACATCGGTGCGCCGATGACCACGACGTCGGACGACAGGAATTCTTCCAACGTGGCCTCGTTGGTTTCCACTTCCAGCTTCTGTGCCGCGTCACGGCCTTCAGCTGGCGTACCGGCTGCAGCCAGCGTAGCGCCGGAGAAGTGGCTCAGCGCATCGTTGGCCAGGTCGCGGTAAACCACTTGGGTGTCCGGTTGAGTGGCGGTGAACGACTGAACGACGCTGCGGCTCAGTTGGCGCGAAGCGGAGTGATCGCCAAGGATGCTGGAATCGATGTGCAAAAGTTTCATAAACGTGCTTCCCAAGTGAGAATCGCCGCTTGGCGATCAAGTGGCGATAATCCTACCCCGGAAGCGAATGGCTGATTAGTCGGCAAAAATGCGATAGTTTGTCCCATCAGCAGGACAATCGAGAGCAACATGCAAGACCTCAACGATCTTTACTATTTCGCCAAAGTGGTGGAGTGCGGCGGCTTCGCGGCTGCCGGGCGCGCGCTGGGCATTCCCAAGTCACGGCTGTCACGGCGGATCGCTGAACTGGAGACACGGCTCAATGCCAGCCTTCTGCAGCGGACCACGCGCAAACTGGCGCTCACCGCCGTCGGCGAGCGTTACCTGCAGCACTGCCAGGCGATGCTGCTGGAAGCCGAGATGGCGGATGAGGCCGTCGCCACGCTTTCGGCCGAACCCCGAGGTCGCCTGCGCGTGTCGTGTCCGGTCGGCATGACGCACTGGAACCTGAGCGGCGTGGTCTCGGAATTTCTGGCCCATTACCCGCAGGTTCAGCTTGAGCTGTTGCTGGTGAATCGTCGGGTCGATCTGGTCAATGAAGGCATCGATGTTGCGCTGCGTGTGCGCGACGTCGGCGATGAAGACCCGAGCCTGATCGTTCGTCACCTGGCCCCGGCCAAGGCGGTGCTGGTCGCGTCTCCCGCATTGATGGCCGACAAACACATCCACACACCGGACGACCTGTATCAGTTACCGGTGCTCGGCGCGATAGAGGCTGATCGCAAGGTGCACTACCAATTGGTGCACCAGGACGGCCGACGCCAGGAAGTGATCCTTGAGCCACGCCTGGCCATCGACGATTTCCCGATCCGCAAGGCTGCCGCTTTAGCCGGACTGGGCATGACGATGCTGCCCATGATGAACTGCCATGATGCGCTCTCGGACGGGACCCTGGTGCGCTTGCTGCCGGACTGGTCGATGCCGAGCGGCAATCTTCAAGCCGCCTACACCCAGCGGCGTGGCACGCTGCCGGCGGTGCGTGCATGGATCGACCACGTCGCGGCGGAGTTCACCGCCCACTCGGTGGGCGGTGTGTAAAACGACCCGATCATTTTGCCTGTTGCGTCATGCCCAACGGCGGCGCACCGGTGAAGTGCCTGTACAACACGACTGGCCTGAGCATCAGCGCTCGCCGGCGCTCGTAGGCACTGGGTGCGCACTTGGCGTACTCGTCCAGTTCTCTCTGTACCCGCGCATTCACGTCCAGCGCAGGCGCGAGCACCGCTTTGTCGGCGCACGCTGGCAGTGAGTTGCGGATGCGCACGTTGATCAGCAACTCTTCAGTAACCCCCTCCCCTGGCGGAACGCGGGCAAGGCTCTTGTCCCAGTATTTCTCCAGCCAAAACCGGAACACCCAGCGCTGTCCCTCCTTGGTCCGCAACGCCGCGCGTATCCAGGTGCGGAAGGTCTGCCAATCAAGGGAGGTCAGGGAAGGATTCTTGTATTTCTGGCAGTAGCCAACGTTGTGCGAGTTCTTGAAATGCTTGAACACCGCCCCGTCCAGATCCACATCGATCGCCAGCGGCGCACACTCGCCTGCCGCGCGTAATTGACCGTAGACACCGCCGTGCGTGGCGGGATAAAGCGAAGGGACGGTCAGACGCGTGAAAGCGGCCCGGTGATAATCCGGAACAAGGCCCGCTTCCAGCACGTACCGCATGAAAGCAAGCAGGTCACCCTGATCGAGGTGGGCGATACCCACGCCCCCGACCCCGTAGCTCATCAAATGCTTGCCCGTATTGTGGCTGGTCTGCGCCTTCCAGTCGTTCTGCGCCGGATCTTGGGGCAAGCCTTCAGGATCATCGATCCCCCATTGTGCAACGCTAAGGGTCAGGGCCAGCAAGCCAAGACCCGACTGCGCGCTTCGTTCCTGGGGTTTGTCTCGATAATCGAGGATCACTGACTTCACGAAATCGGTCTTGAGTGTCTCCCCTTGAGTGTTGTCATCCGCTGACGGGGACCAACCGCCACGCTCCAGAATGGAGTCGATGAGGGTGTCAGGCAGAGTCGATTCGGCGGCGCTGGCCTGAGGAAAAAAGCGGCCTATGTGTCCACCGTTCCAGCGCAAACCCAGCGCCGCACTGGCCGCGCCGGGCACGCAGATGGCCGCGCCGCCGAGGAGAATCTCACGTCGTGTAAGAGGCATTGCTTCTCTCCAGAATTCTCGCCGTGTGGCGCCCCCTACAACCGACTTCAGTTGGCACTCATGTATATAGCAGAAGCATTCGGGCAAAAAACAGGGCTCGATCAAAACGCTCGAACAAGCCCCTTCTTACCTCCTCGCTGGCAGGCATTCGCTCGCCGATTCTGATAAAACGTGGACCCGGAACCCCGCTTCCCTCAACAGGAGAACCCAATGGACATCGAAGACGTCGCTGCCTTTTGCCTCAGCCTCCCGGGCGCTCGAGAAGATTACAAATGGGGCGGCGTGCGCGTCTTTTCCATCGCAGAAACCAAGATGTTTGCGGTCATGGGGCTGGCGGGCAATGACCTTGCGTTCAAGGTCGGCCCGGACCTGTTTCTGGGTTATGTCGACCGGCCCGGCATCCGACCGGCGCCCTATCTGGCGCGCGCCTACTGGATCACCCTTGCCCACCCCTACGCGATGGCCAGGGACGAGTTATGTGACCTCCTGACCCGCTCGCACCAGCTGGTGGTGAGCAAACTGCCCAAACATCGACAAGTTGCCCTGAAGCTCTAGCGCCTCAGGCACAGCGAGCACTCAGAAAAAATGCCGGGCGAAAAAATTCCCGCCCAACAGCACACGATCGATCCAGAACAGTTCATGCAACAGAACCACCAGCCAGAACACGCCCTGGTATGACACCTTGCGGGTCTTGTGCCGAAAAACCTGTTGCGCCACCAGCGCCCCCGGCCAGCCACCCAGCAACTCCGCTGCATGCAAGAGCTTCTCGGGCGTGCGCTGACCCTGGGTGCGTGCCCGCTTTTTGTCATGACCATACAGTGCGAACGCGATCACGCTCATCACCGGGTAGATTGCCGCTGCCAACCAGCTGCCACCGTGCAACCCGATCGACAGCACGCCATACGCTGGCAAGGCGCAGAGCAACACCAGTACCGACAGTTTGAACTTGAGCCAGCGCACGGAGATTTTCTCGGCACGCTTTCCAGCGTTGGGTTGAACGCGAGGATTCATCATGTCACGGCTGCGCATTGGACCAGTCGACCCAGCCGAACGCCCAGGTCGCCAGAATCAACAGCCCGAAGGCGATCCGGTACCAGGCGAACACCGCATAACTGTGCGTCGCAATGAATTTGAGCAAGGCTCGCACGGCGATCATCGCGAAGATGAACGACGTAATGAAGCCCACCGCGAACACCGCGAAGTCATCGGGCTGGAACAGATGGCGGTACTTGTAACCCGAATAAAGCGACGCGGCGATCATGGTCGGCATCGCCAGAAAGAACGAGAACTCGGTGGCTGTCTTGCGAGACAACCCAAACAGCAGCCCGCCGATAATGGTCGAGCCCGAGCGCGAGGTGCCAGGGATCATCGCCAGGCACTGGGCAAAACCCACTTTAAGTGCATCGGCCCAGGTCATCTCGTCCACGGACTCGGCGTGAACTTCGTGCTGACGGCGCTCGGCCCACAACATGATGAAACCGCCGATGACCAATGCGGCCGCCACGGTGATCGGGTTGAACAGGTAGTGGTGGATGAGGTCGGAAAACATCACGCCGAGCACAACGGCCGGAAGCACGCCGATGATCAGGTTAAGGGTGAAACGACGCGCCTGCGGCTGCGTCGGAAGGCCGGTGACGACGTCGGCAATCTTGCGCCGGAACTCCCACATCACCGCCAGGATCGCCCCCAGCTGAATGATGATGTTGAACGCCATTGCCCTCTCGCCGCCAAAGCCGATCAAGTCGGCCACAATGATCTGGTGGCCGGTGCTGGAGATCGGCAAGAACTCCGTCAATCCTTCTACAACCCCAAGTATCAACGCCTGTGCGGCGGTCCAAAGATCCATCATTCCCCCAGAATGGAGCCTGCTCGTGGCGAAGCTCTCTTGATATGTTTTGAGCACTGTTCAGCGCACGTTAAACGGTCCGATGTAAAAACCGCATGAACAGTCAAGACTGCGGGCTCAAGCACGCGAGCGCCGCGATCCTATCAGACCTGCGCAGCGAACGCTCTAGCATGGATATTGGCGCGCAGCCCTTGACGCAAGGGCGGTTCGGTGATGTTTTTTCCTATGAGCCATGCACAAGCACGTCCCTTTGACTCGGCACGCCACAAGGGTTCACAAACGGCTTACAATCGTCGGCCTTTTTCCTCCGTTTCCCCTTTCCATAGGAGTCTTCATGTCCGGGCTTGAACTGTTCGCCGCTGCACTCGGTGTCATTGCCGTCTGGCTGACAGTCAAACAGAACCCGTGGTGCTGGCCGATCGGACTGGTCATGGTGTTGCTCTACACCTGGATCTTTTTCGACGTGAAGCTTTATTCGGACATGCTGCTGCAGGTTGTCTACGCCGTGTTGCAATTGTATGGCTGGTGGCAGTGGACACGGCGCGGCGAGGTTGTCGACGGCCGCCGCGTGACGTCCTTGAGCGGCGGCGCCCTGACATCAAGTCTGGCCGCAGGCGCTGCGGTGAGTCTGGTATTGGGCGCGGCCATGGCGCACTTCACCGACGCCGCGCAGCCTTGGCTGGATGCGGCACTGACCGGCTTCAGCCTCGTCGCCCAAGTGTGGATGGCGCAGAAACGCGTGCAATGCTGGCCGCTGTGGATCGTGCTCGATGTCATTTTTGTCGGGCTGTTCCTTTATAAAGCGCTCTACCTGACGGCGGCGCTGTACGCGTTATTCACGTTGCTGGCCGTGCAGGGATGGCGTGACTGGCGCGCCGATCCCGCGCTCGCACGCTGAAGTCCGGCATGCACGTTCTGGTATTGGCAGGGCCTGAGTCGAGCGGCAAAAGCTGGCTGGCCGAACACCTTCAGCAGCGCTTTGGCGGCGAGCTGGTCAGTGAGTACGTGCGCCAGTTCATCGAGCAGGAACAGCGTGACACCTGTTATGCGGACATTCCGGTCATCGCTCGCGGACAGTTGGCACGGGAAGACGCAGCGCGATCACGGGCCCCGGAGCTGCTGATCCTCGACACCCATCTGCTGAGCAATATCCTGTGGAGTCGGACGTTGTTCGGAAACTGCCCGCCTTGGCTTGAACAGGAACTGCTGACCCGGCGCTACGATCTGCACCTGCTGCTCTCGCCCGACGGCGTCGAATGGGTGAGCGACGGTCAGCGCTGCCAGCCTCTGCTCAGCGAGCGTCAGGCATTCTTCAACGCCAGTCGAGAGTGGCTCCACCGACATGGGCAACGTTATGAAGTGATCGAAGGCAGTTGGAGCTACCGCATGGAACGAGCGGTTGAAGCGGTGGAAGAACTATTGGGGTGCAGTCCGCAGACCCGTGTTTGACCCTGGACCTGCGGGCTTTAGCTCGCTCATCGAATCTGATGTTTGTGCAGCAACCGGTAAAACGTTGGACGCGAAATCCCCAGCACCTTGGCCGCCACGCTGAGGTTGTCGCTGTGACGCGTGAGCACGTCACACAGGGCCTGGCGTTCGGCGCGGCATTTATACTCGTCCAGCGTGCCCATGCTCGAACTGATTTCTTCCTCGCCCAGCAAGCCCAGGTCAAACGCCTCGATCTGCCTGCCCTCGGCCAGCACCAGCCCACGACGCACGCGATTCTCCAGTTCACGCACGTTCCCCGGCCAGTCGTGTTTGCCCATGGCAACCAATGCATCCTGGCTGAAGTTTCGGGGCCGCCGACCGGTTTCCTGACTGTAGAAATGCGCGAAATGATTGGCCAGCAACGCCAGATCACCATGCCGCTCGCGCAATGGAGCGGTACCGACCTGCAGCACGTTCAACCGGTAATACAGGTCCTCACGGAAGCGTTTCTTGCGAATCGCCGCTTCCAGGTCAACATGGGTCGCGGCAAGGATGCGCACATCCACCGCCACGCGCTCACCGTTTATTTCGAGGTGTCGATCCTGCAGAAAGCGCAGCAGATTAGCCTGGACATCAAGCGGCAGGTCGCCAATTTCATCGAGGAACAGAGTTCCGCCGTTGGCCGCTTCAATGCGTCCGGTCTTTCGTTGCTGGCTGCCACTGAAACCGTCTTCTTCGTAGCCGAATAACTCGGCCTGCAACTGATGCTCACCCACCGCACTGCAATTGATTGACACGAATGGCTGGTTCCGGCGCTGGGACTGCTGGTGCAGCGTGCGCGCTACCAGCTCCTTGCCCGTGCCGGTTTCGCCCCTGATCAACACCGGTGATTCAGTGGGTGCCAGCTTGGTCAGCAAACGGCGCAGCTCACGGATCGGGCGACTCTCTCCGAGCAATTCATGCTCCGGCCCGTTACCGTAACTGGCACCCTGCGCGCGTAACCGCGCCATGCCGTAGGCACGGCCAAGGGTGACTTGAACCCGAGCGACATCGAACGGAAGCGTATGGAAGTCGAAGAACCACTCGCAGACAAAATCGCCGATCAACTCGCGACGCAAGTCCTCGGCGGTCAGCACGGCAATCCATTCCGTGTTGCTGCGGGTGATCAGCTCCTTGATCAACTGCGGCTGCTCGAAGTGCTGAGGCATCAAACGGATGAGTCCAACGTCACACGCGCGGGACGCTGCCGATTCGAGCGTGCAACTGTCTACCTCCCAACCTGCGATGCGCAGCCCCGGAATCAAACGCAGACACTCTTCACACGGTTCGACAATTAACAGGCGGCGGATCGATGCCAGTTCATGCATATGAAATTCCTTGGCGCCAGGATTCAAATAATATTCCGTAGAAAAAACATTTTTAGAAACAGTGTCTTGGCGACCCTGGTGGTTACATTAGCAAATTTTTGACACGCGCTTGGACCGTTTAACTATAAGCCTAAGATCGAAACGTGCTTAAACCTGCCTAAAAGGCATTAAAGAGGTAATCACGCCATTGGATCAGTACTGAAACACCCGAATCGCGGTAAAAAAGCGCGGCCGATTCAATAAAAGAAGTGCGGCAAAGCGAAATAAACAGAAAAAAATCGAAATACGGTGTGACTTACCCCCCGGCGCAGGTCATCAGTACAAGTATCCAACCGAACGGGAAGCCCGCCGTCGGGGAATGAATTGATACGGGCACTTGAGGATTTTCCATGAACGCCCCTTTGCGCTTTAACGATGCCTTGCTGATCGCCGGTCACGCCTTCGAACCCTTCCAGTGCGTGGCCTGGGCCCCACAAGACGGTAACGGCGAACTGAGCCTGACCGTTATCGATCGCACCAGCACCCGAATCGGTCGCAAACAGATTCCAAGCAGCGCTTACTCCGATCCCAAGCAACTGGCGCAGGTTCTGGAACAGGCCCGTGCGGAAATCAGCGGTGAAGGTTACAGCCTCGAGCCTTGGACCATGCCGGCCTGATTGCCCGCTAAGACCCCGAACACTCATTGCAGAACTTTTGTCCTGAGTGTTCGGAGGTCTGGGCGATTTTTGCTGAACAGGATGTGCACTACTCTGGCGGTCAACAAGTAGATCCCCATCGAACGGTGAGTTTGAGCGGGTCACTTATCACCTTCAAGAGCACATCCTCATGCGAATCATCACGTTCGAGCGCTACGGCGCACCTGAAGTGTTGCAGTATCAAGAAGTGGGCGCGCAAGTCCCTTCTGACAACGAAGTTCTGATCCGCGTAAAGGCCATCGGCCTTAATCGCGCCGAATCGATGTGGCGCCACGGCGAATACGTCGAGCCTGTCAACTTGCCTGCCCGCCTGGGGTATGAAAGTGCCGGGATCGTCAGCGCGGTAGGCGCCAACGTGACCCACGTCAAACCCGGCGACGCGGTCAGCATTGTCCCTTCGTTCTCCCTCAACGACTACGGCATGTACGGCGAAGAAGTCCTCGCCCCGGCGCACGCAGTGGTCAAACACCTGTCGACGCTGTCATTCGAAGAAGCAGTGTCCATCTGGAACCCCTATATCACGCCCTATGGCGCATTGATCGCGACCGGCCTGCTCACGCCGAGCGACACGGTCTTGATCAACGCAGCCTCCAGCAGCGTGGGGGTGGGCACCATCCAGATGGTCAACATGATGGGCGCGACCTCGGTGGCGTTGACCCGCACCCGGGAAAAGCGTCAGCAATTGCTCGATGCCGGCGCGCAGTACGTGATCGCCACCGAAGAACAGGACCTGGTCGCCGAGGTGATGAGCATCACCGACGGTAAAGGCGCCTCGATCATCTTCGACCCCGTCGGCGGTGCGCACTTCCCCAAACTGATCTCTGCGCTGACGCCGGGCGGCACGGTATTCATCTATGGCGCCCTCAGCACCGACGTGACGCCGCTGCCCATTCTGGACGTGATCGCGAAAAAACCGATCATTCGGGGTTACAACCTGTTCGAGATCACGACACACCCTGAGAGCCAGAAAAAGGCGGTGGAGTTTATTTCCCGGGGACTGGAGTCCGGTGCCTTGAAGCCTCTCATCGAGAAGACATTCAAGTTCGATGAAATGGTCCAGGCCCATCACTACCTGGAAAAGCGCCAGCATTTGGGTCGCATCGTGGTCGTCGTCGATTAAACCGCTGCTGCCGACCGCATCACCCGTCTTTCTCCAACGCTCACCCAAGCGCCCTGCTGCCGATCACCGGCAGCAGCAATGCCTGTGTGCGGCCGTTTGAAACAACTTCCGAGGTCTCTTTCATGAATGACGCTCAATCAGGGTCAGCGGCAGAACTGTCTGCAGCTGACATGCCTAACCACGACGTAAAGGCTTCGAGCACGCGTCAGTGGATGTCTGTGTTTTCCGTGGCGCTTGGCGCTTTCGCTTTCGTCACGACTGAATACTTGCCAGTCGGTGTTTTGCCGCAGATCGCCAAAGAACTTGGTGTCACCGACGGCACGGCCGGATTGATGGTGACGATCCCCGGCATCGTGGCAGCGATCTCCGCGCCCGCCATGATGATCGGCGCGGGCCGGATCAATCGTCGCTCCTTGCTGATTCTGTTGGCCGTGCTGCTGGTGGCCTCCAACCTGATCAGCGCCATGGCGCCGAACCTCGTGAGCATGCTGCTGGGGCGCGGGCTGCTCGGCGTCGCGCTGGGCGGTTTCTGGGCCATCGCGATCGCTGCGGCCGGACGTCTGGTGACCCCTGACAAGGCCGCCAAAGCCACCGCCATCATCTTCGCCGGCATTACCTTCGCGACCGTGCTTGGTGTGCCGTTTGGCACGTTCATCAGCACGCTGTTTTCCTGGCGCGCTTCGTTCCTGGCGACCGCAGCGCTGGCGTTGATTGCGCTGGCGGCGCAAACGCTGACGCTGCCTACACTGCACGCCAATGAAAGCCTGAGCGTGAGGACCTTGCTGCGTTACGTCAGCAAGCACACCACGCAGCGCAGCATTCTGCTGATGGGGCTGATCATCGGCGCGCACTTTGCCTCTTATACCTACATCGCGCCGTTTCTGGTTCAACAGGCGGGCTTCAGCGCCGGGACCATCACCCTGACGCTCCTCGGTTTCGGCCTGGTCGGCATGCTCGCCAACTTCCTGGTGTCGGCCAGCGTTACCCGCCACTTGCAACTGTCGTTGGGCGCTGCTGTCGCGCTGATGGTCCTCTCGCTGGTGGCGCTGCCATTCGTGGTCAGCAGCGGTTTGGGCGTGATCATGTCGGTGCTGGTCTGGGGCGTGGCCTATGGCGCTATCCCGTTGGCACTGAGCAGCTGGATGCAGCTCACCTCACCGCAGTTACCGGAAGCGAGCTCGGCGATGCTGGTCACCACCTTTCAGATCGCGATTGCGTCGGGCTCACTGGTCGGTGGGCTCATCGTCGATGGCTATGGCCTTGCACCGGCGTTGTTCTTTGGCGCCCTTCTGGGTGTGCTCGGCGTGCTGGTCATGGCCACCTTCGGGCTGGGGCATGATCGTCTGATCGAAAAACTGCAAGGCTGAGGCGTCAAGCGAGTTCATCGATGTGCCGGTAGTCAGCCCCCAGCTGACGCGCCATTTCAATCGCCCTGCCCAGCCGGATCGGGCCTAGCTCGATGTCGATCAGCAGGCTCGGGCAATCGAAGGCGATAAGCGCCGGCATGTCTTTGACTCGGCCATCGGTCAGGATCACCAACCGGTGGTCCTCGGCCGGATAGCGCTTGTGACGCTTGTCCAGCCAGTCACTCGCCTGTCCGATCGCGTCAAATAGCGGCGTGCCACCGCCCGCACCCAAGGCATTCAACCAAGGCTGCAACGACGGCCCGGCCTTCAGCCCCTGATGCTGCCAACGTGCGCGCGCGCCGCTGGCGGTGAGCAGCGCCAGTCGGGCGCGTTGCCGGTAGGCGTCATCGAACAACTGAGCCAGGAAGCCTTTGGTCTGACTCAGCGCCTGATGGCGTCGGGTAGACGCCGACGCATCGACGATCACCAGCCATAAGCTTTGCGGGCGACGGGTTCTGGGTTGCCGCACCAGATCGTGACGGGTTTTGGGGCGTCCTCTTAGCAAGGTGGGCAGCCAGGCGATGGCGCCGTCAACACCGGCACGTGAAGCGCCACTTTTACCACCGCTGAGTCTGCCGGGTCGAGGGCTGGCATCCGCCCCCGTCAAATCACGAGGGCGGATGCCTAGGGCTTTTTTGGCCAGCTCGGCACTTCGCGACGCGTACCGGTCGCCACCGGCTGCGCGGGCATTTCACCCCAGTGGCCTTCACCCTGTTCAGGGGGTTTTGGCGGCGATTGCGACGGGTTGTCCTGCGCAGCGGAGGTCGGGGACTGAGGTGCCTGAGGTTCGCGTCGCCGATGACGCAAGGCAAACTCGGCCACCGCATCAATATCGTCCTCGGTGATGGACGACGCGCCACGCCACGCCGCATGGGCCCGCGCCGCACGCAGCCACACCAGGTCCGCACGCAGGCCATCGACGCCTGCCGCAAAACACCGTTCGGTGATCGTTGCCAGGCTGGTATCGTCCAGTTCAATGCTCGCCAGCAGGCCGCGAGCGGTTTCGCACCGGGCCTTGAGGGCCTGCTGTTCGTGAGCCCATTGTTCGATGAACGCGTCGGGCGCCGCGTCGAAATCCAGCCGACGACGAATGATCTGTCCACGCTGCTGCGGCAGGGTCTGCCCGCTCAACGCGACGTTCAGCCCGAACCGGTCCAGCAACTGCGGGCGCAGCTCGCCCTCTTCCGGGTTCATCGTGCCGATCAGGACAAAACGCGCCGGGTGGCGATGGGAGATGCCGTCGCGCTCCACCAGGTTGATCCCACTGGCCGCGACGTCGAGCAGCAGGTCGACCAGATGATCCGGCAGCAGGTTGACCTCGTCGACATACAACACGCCGCCATCGGCCTTGGCCAGCACGCCCGGCGAGAAGCTCGCCCGGCCTTCGCCCAGCGCCGCATCGAGGTCCAGTGTGCCGACCAGACGCTCTTCGGTTGCGCCCAGGGGAAGCGTGACAAACTGCCCGCTCGCCAACAGATCCGCCAACCCGCGCGCCAGCGTCGACTTCGCCATGCCACGCGGCCCTTCGATCAATACGCCGCCGATTTTCGGATCGATGGCGGTCAGGCACAGCGCCAGCTTCAACTCATCGGCGCCGACCACGGCGGCGAGCGGGAAATGTGGGGTGTCGGTCATTTTTTGTGCTCTGGGTTCGGGTACATCAAAACTTCTGGGTGAGGCAATCTGCTTCTGCCACAGGCGTAGGAGCGCGCTTGCCCGCGATTGCAGGGTGTCAGCTGCGCATTCGTCACAGAAAAAATGCCATCGCGGGCAAGCGCGCTCCTACGGCCTTCGGCCAGAATCAAGAGCGTGCGACGCACGGCACGGGCATCCCATCAAGACTCCTCTATATCCAGCAACAGGTTTTCCAGCGCCTCGCGGTAGGCGCCAGGCGCCTCCCACAGTCCGCGTTGCTGCGCTTCAAGCATGCGTTCGGTCATGTCACGCAAGGCGTCCGGGTTGTGTTGCTGAAGGAACTCGCGGGTCGACGGATCCAGCAGATAAGCATCGGCCAGCAACGCGTACTGGTGATCGTCGATCAGCTCGGTGGTGGCGTCGAAGGCGAACAGGAAATCCACCGTCGCTGCCATTTCAAACGCGCCCTTGTAGCCGTGACGCTTGACCCCTTCGATCCATTTCGGATTGGCCGCACGAGACCGCACCACCCGGTTCAGTTCTTCCTTGAGGGTGCGAATCTTCGGCAGATCGGGCTGGCTGTGATCGCCATGGTAGCTGGCGACCTTGTCGCCGCTCAGGCTCTCCACAGCGGCCAGCATGCCGCCCTGGAACTGGTAATAGTCGTTGGAATCGAGCAGGTCGTGCTCGCGGTTGTCCTGATTCTGCACCACGGCCTGCACCTGACTCAGGCGTTTGGCGAAATCGGCACGTGCCGGCGTGCCTTCATCGGCGGCCCCATACGCGTACCCGCCCCAGTTCAGGTACACCTCAGCCAAGTCTTCCCGGGTCTGCCACAGGCGGCCGTCGATAGCGTTTTGCACGCCGGCACCGTAGGCACCGGGTTTAGCACCAAAGATCCGCCAGCCCGCCTGCTTCGCCGCCTGCTCATCGCTCAAGCCATCACGCTTGAGTTGCGCGCGCTCCTGGCGAACGCGTGCGGCCAACGGGTTCATGTCATCCGGCTCATCCAGCGCCGCCACAGCTTGCACTGCGGCATCGAACAGACGAATCAGGTTAGCGAATGCATCGCGGAAAAAACCGGAAACCCGCAGCGTCACGTCCACCCGAGGGCGGTCCAGCAAACTCAGCGGCAGAATCTCGAAATCATCGACTCGCTGGCTGCCGGTTGCCCACACCGGACGCACGCCCATCAACGCCATGGCCTGAGCGATATCGTCGCCGCCCGTGCGCATCGTCGCCGTCCCCCACACGGACAAGCCCAACTGGCGGAGATAGTCGCCTTGGTCCTGCAGGTGTCGCTCCAGCAACAGATTGGCCGACTGGAAGCCGATCCGCCACGCGGTCATGGTCGGCAGGTTGCGCACGTCCACGGAGAAAAAGTTGCGCCCGGTCGGCAGCACGTCCAGCCGCCCGCGACTGGGTGCGCCACTGGGTCCGGCCGGCACGAAACGTCCGCTCAGCGCGTCCAGCAAACCCCGCATCTCAGCCGGTCCACAGGCATCCAGACGAGGGGCCACAACCTCTTTTACCGCATTAACAACTCCCGCTAAGTCATTGTTTTCAAACGTATTAATGTAATCTTCATCAATGACGATCTGCTCGATCAATCGGGCAGCGTACAGCTCCAGTCGCTCCCTCGTATCGCCGACCGTACGCCACGGATCGGTGCTCACTTCATGCAGTACATGAGGTTGTGGGCCGGTCCATGGCTCGCCGAGCACGCAGTCCAGCGGGTCGAAATCCAGTGCCATGGCCTTACTGAGGGCGCGCAAGAGACTCGCCTGCGCACCACGGCCATCACCACGGGGCACGCGCAGGATCGCCAGCAAGGTATCGATGCGCAGCCGTCCGCTGGGCGACTCGCCGAACACATGCAAACCATCGCGAATCTGCGACTCCTTCAAGTCGCACAAATAAGTATCCAGCCGTGGCAACCAGACTGCCGCGTCGGCATCGCTGTCGAGGTCTTCTCCCAGCGCCAGTTCGCGATCGATGTGGGTTTCGCGGACCAGACGGAGAATGTCTTTCTGCAGCTCGCGTGCGCGTCGCGGGTCGAGCAACTGGGCTTCGTAATATTCGTCGGCGAGCAGTTCCAGATTGCGCAGCGGCCCATAGGTTTCTGCGCGGGTCAGCGGCGGCATCAGGTGATCGATGATCACGGCCTGGGTACGTCGCTTGGCCTGAGCGCCCTCGCCCGGGTCATTGACGATGAACGGGTAGATGTTCGGCATGGCGCCCAGAATCGCGTCCGGCCAGCAGTGTTCTGACAGTCCGACGCCCTTACCGGGCAACCACTCCAGATTGCCGTGCTTACCCACGTGAATCACGGCGTGCGCGCCGTAACTTTTGCGCAGCCAGAAGTAGAACGCCAGATAGCCATGAGGCGGCACGAGATCCGGATCGTGGTACACCGCGCTGTGATCGACGTTGTAACCCCGTGCCGGTTGAATGCCTACGAAGGTCATGCCGAAGCGCAGCCCGGCGATCATCATCCGGCCGTTGCGGCACATGGGATCCTGCGCGGGCTGGCCCCAACGCTCAATCACCGCCGTGCGATTGGCCTCGGGCAACCCTTGAAACGCGGCTTGGTACTCGTCCATGGCCATGCTCTGATGGCAAGGCCGTTGATCGAGACTGTCCGGGTCGTTGGTCACGCCGCCGAGCAAGGCGTGAATCAAGGCTGTCCCGCTGTCTGGCAGCCCTTCGACCGAATAGCCCTCGCCTTGCATGGCGGTGAGGATATTCAGCGCCGCTGCAGGCGTGTCCAGCCCCACGCCGTTACCGATCCGGCCATCCCGGGTCGGGTAATTCGCTAGAATCAGCGCCACGCGCTTGTCAGCATTGGGGGTGCGTGCCAGCAACACCCAGCGCCGTGCCAGCTCGGCGACGAAGTCCATGCGCCCCGGTTGCGCGCGATAACAGACCACGTCGGACTGACTGCGCTCGCTGTACCAGGCCAGGTCCTTGAAACTGATCGGGCGGCTGATGATGCGTCCGTCCAGTTCCGGCAGCGCGATGTGCATCGCCAGATCGCGGGAGCCAAGCCCCTGCTCACTGGCCTGCCAGGCCGGCTCGTTGTCCTGCGCGCAGATCGCCTGAATGACTGGAATATTGCGCCGGAACGGGCGCAAATGCGGCGCTTCCGGGCTCGACTGGGCAAAACCGGTGGTGTTGAGGATGACCTCGCACGCCGTCTCGTCCAGCCAGTCCTGCACGGCGGCCAGGCACGCCGGTTCTTTCAGGCTGGCGACGGCGATGGGTAACGGGTTCAAGCCTTGCGCCAACAACCGTTCGCAGAAGACATCAATGAAACCGGTGTTGGCCGCTTGCAGGTGCGAGCGATAGAACAGGACAGCCGCCACCGGATGACCCATACGCCAGTCGGCCTGCCACTCAGCAACACCGGCATGGGCCTTGGTCGGGTGATAAATCGCCGTGCGCGGCAGCGTCTGCGGTTCGGCCCAGGAATAATCGCGAGCCAACCAACGACTGGCGATGCACCGGAACAGCTCCAGCGCATTCTGTTTGCCGCCCTGGCGCAAGTAATGCCAGAGCCGGTCACGGTCTTCGGCAGGCTCGGTGCTCAGGTCACTGAGTTCCGGGTCGGGACGATCGTCGCCCGGCACCAGAATCAGCTTCACACCCTTGGCTGCCAACTCCACCAGTCGTTCAACGCCGTAACGCCAGTAACCAATGCCGCCGTGCAAGGAAATGAGAATGACCTTGGCATGACGCAGCACTTCATCGACGTAAAGGTCCACCGACGCGTGGTTCTGCACCTGCATGGGGTTGGCCAGACGCAGGCTGGGGTAATCGTCCGGCAATTGCTGCGCGGTTTCCGCGAGCAATGCCAGATGGGAATCGCCGCTGCACAGAATCACCAGCTCGGCGGGGGTCTGCCCAAGGTCAGCGATGCTGTCGTCGGGGACAAAGCCACCGGGCTGGGTGCGCAGCAGGTGCATGGCTTAGCCTTTGATCTCGGCCGCCGTGACGGCAGCGCGCAATTGGGACTCAAGCACGCCAGCGTCGAGTTCCTGGCCGATCAGCACCAGATGGGTCAGGCGCTCTTCGTCCGCTTTCCAGGCACGGTCGAAGTGCTTGTCGAAACGGGTGCCTACGCCCTGCACCAGCAAACGCATCGGTTTGCCGGGAATCGCGGCGAAACCTTTGACGCGCAGGATGCCGTGCTGAACAACCGCCTGGGTCAGGGCGTCGAGCAACAGTGCTTCGTCGGCTTGCGGCAGCGAGATGGAAATCGAGTCGAACGCGTCGTGGTCATGATCATCGTGGTCGTCGCCGTCGTGATGATCGTGGTGCGTTTTGCGGCCGTCGATGTGCAGCTCGGATTCGGCGCCCAACCCCAGCAGGACGCTGATCGGCAACTGGCCCTTGCTGGCTTCGATGACTTTGACCGCAGGTGGCAACTCTTCGGCCACTTCAGCGCGCACAGCGGCCAACGCAGCAGCGTCGAGCATGTCGGCCTTGTTGAGGATGACCAGGTCGGCGCTCGCCAGTTGGTCGGCGAACAGCTCGTGCAACGGGGACTCGTGGTCCAGGTTCGGATCGAGTTTGCGCTGTGCGTCGACCTGATCCGGGAATGCCGCGAACGTGCCGGCAACGACAGCCGGGCTGTCAACCACCGTGATGACGGCGTCAACGGTGCAGGCGTTGCGAATCTCAGGCCACTGGAAGGCTTGAACCAGCGGTTTCGGCAGCGCGAGGCCCGAGGTTTCGATGAGGATATGGTCCAGATCACCACGGCGGGCGACCAGCTCCTGCATCACCGGGAAAAACTCTTCCTGGACGGTACAGCACAGGCAGCCGTTGGCCAGTTCATAGACGCGACCGTTGGCCTCTTCTTCGGTGCAGCCGATGGTGCATTGCTTGAGGATTTCGCCGTCGATACCCAGCTCGCCGAACTCGTTGACGATCACCGCGATACGGCGCCCCTCGGCGTTATCGAGCATGTGGCGCAACAGGGTGGTTTTGCCCGAACCGAGAAAGCCGGTGACGATGGTGACGGGAAGTTTGGCCAGTGTTTTCATCGGATGCCCTATGGCGTTGCGGCGGGCAAACAGGACGAGAACCGCGCAGCCGTCGATGCCGACAGGCTCGCCATTCGATTCGCCACCGGATCACCCCGCCCGGTTGTAATGAGAATTCGCAGGGCCTTGCTGAAAAGCAGGCCCGTCTTTGAGGCAGGTCTCCTGGCTCACGGCGGCGAAGTGGCTGACGCAGTCGTCACGCCTATCGCATTCATCACGCCTTCCCGCTCGCGCAGTGGCTGTGCAATGAACATGACCGTTTACAGTTGCGGGGGCAGCTGCGGCATGTACCGCATTCCCTTCTTAGCGCCGGTGTCGGGAAACCCGAGCCAGCGAACCTCAAGTGCGCAAGGCTACGCAGTGGTCAGGCGAAGGTCAACGAGCAACGGTATACGTGGGGCATTTTGCACGTCGCAGTTTGTAGTGACCGGACCATCGCGCTGGAAAGGCAAAAGCATCGGAGGACGCGAATCCGGTAGGAGTGGAGTGAGGGAGATTGATGTATGACGATGATCGTTCCCACGGGTCATGCATTTGCCGCAAATCCTGCTAACGGCAAATCCCGACGGCCATCAGCGAAACCCACCCGCCCGCTGACTCCAACCCGCGCTGGAGATGGCATGCGCGGTGTGGATCAGTGATGGGCCGAAGGCTTTGCGGGCGTCCTGGAAACTCCAGCGGCTGGCCGGCACCGAGATGTTGATCGCGCCCAACGGCGTGCCACCCGCATCGACAATCGGCGCTGCCAGGCTAATGTCTCCCAGAAAATACTCGCCCTCAATGCTGCTGTAGCCCTCTTCCCGTGCCTCGGCGATCGTGTCGAGCAAGGCGTCCAGATCGGTGATCGTGGCGTGGGTGTGCATCGGGCGCGGCATGGCGCTGAGCAGATCGGCGCAGACCTGGGGATCGAGTCGGGACAGGTACGCGCGGCCCGACGCAGTGCAGTACATCGGCAGGCTCAGTCCCAACGGCATCGGAATCATCACTTGGTTGTGGCTGGGGAAACGCGCGACGAAGACCATCTCGTGCCCGTCCGGCTCGGACAGGTTGCAGCTTTCGTGGCATTCCCGGTTGAGTTGATGCAGGTAAGGGGATGCCCGATCGATCAGGCTGTCTGTCTGCAGATAGCCAAAGCCCAGCGACAAGGCGCGTGGCGTCAACTGGTAGCGTTTGCTTTGCGGATCCTTGCGCAGGTAGCCCAAGGCTTCAAGGGTGAAAGCGAAGCGCTGTGCCGCGCTTTTGGTGATGCCGGTCGCGGCGGCGATCTCGGGCAGGTTCATGCTCGGATTGCCGGCACGAAACGCCATAATCACCTCAAGACCGCGGGCCAGCGTGCTGGCGAACAACGGCGAGTCTTCAGGCGCGACTTTGTCGGCAGGCAGTTTTTCGTCAGGCATGGAATCTTGGCTCATGAGCGCTCGCGAAGGATGGCATTGTTATTGACTGACTGGCGCTCGCGGCGGGTACAGACAAAAAAGCGACTGTACCCGACACGACACCTTCGTCAACCGCCCAGATGCACCCAGACCGATTTGGTCTGCGAATACTGGGTCAAGGCTTCCAGGCAACGGTCGCGGCCGTTACCCGACTGCTTGAAACCGCCCCAGGGTTGCGTCATGTCGCCATGATCGAAACAGTTGACCCAGACGATCCCGGCTTCCACATCGCGGGCGAAGGTCAGCGCCTTGTCGATGTTCTGGGTCCAGACGGATGCCGCGAGGCCGTAGATCGAATCGTTGGCAATGTCCAGCGCGTGCTCCAGGCCCTGGACCCGAATGGCGGCGGCCACAGGGCCGAACACTTCTTCACGGGCCAAGGTCATGTCAGGCGAGACATCGGCATAGAGTGTCGGACTGACAAAGGCGCCGTGCTCCAGCCCCTGCGGCACACCGCCACCGAACACCAGCCGGCCGCCTTCGGTGTTGGCCTTGTCGATGTAGCCCAACACGCGCGTCTGCTGCTGAAATGAAACCATCGAGCCCATTCGAGTACGCGGGTCGAACGGGTCCCCAGGCACGAAGCGCCCTTGCGCCACCGACGTGAAGCGCTCGATGAAGGCGTCGTAAATGCTGTCCTGCACCAGCAAGCGAGAACCTGCGTTGCACACCTCGCCCTGATTGGCGTAAATGCCATTCACCGCGTAACTCACCGCGCGATCAAGGTCGGCGACGTCGGCCAGAATGATCTGCGGGCTTTTGCCACCGCATTCGGTGGTCACGCGTTTCATGTTCGACTGACCGGCGTAGACAAACATTTTCTTGCCGACGTCGACCGACCCGGTGAAGCCGATCTTGTCGACATTCATGTGCAGCGCAAGGGCCTCACCCGCTTCAGCGCCCAGCCCTTGCACCACGTTGAACACGCCGGGCGGCCCGCCCGCCTGCATGAACAGATCGGCCAGCAGCACAGCGCTCGAAGGCGACTGCTCGGCGGGCTTGAGCACCACCGAGTTGCCCATCGACAACGCCGGCGCGAGTTTCCAGGCGGCCATCAACAGCGGATAGTTCCAGGGCACGATCAACCCGACCACGCCCAGCGGCTGGCGCAAGATGTAATGCAGCGCCTCCGGCGTGGTGCTGGTCACCGCGCCTTCGAGCTTATCAATGGTTTCGGCGAAGAACTGAAACGACAGGGCCGAATACGGCACGTCCACTTCCAGCATGTCGGTGATCGGCTTGCCCATGTCCAGCACGTCGAGCATGGCGAAGGCTTCGGCCTGCGCTTCGATCAACTGCGCAAAACGGTAAAGCACGGCCATCCGGTCCCTCGGCGCCAGGCGGGACCAACTGCCGGACTTGAACGCGCGACGGGCGGACTTGACCGCCGCGTCGACGTCCTCCGCCCGGCTGCGCGGCGCTGTGCCGTGAACCTTGCCCGTCGCCGGATTGACGACCTCGAAGGTGTCGCCGCTCTGCGCATCACAGTATTCGCCGTCGATGAAGTTGCTGATGCGGTAGTCGAACTGGCTCAAGCGCTGTTGCCAGTCGGCGGCGCTGCGTTGCGACAGTGTCTGGTAGATCGTGGTCATGAACACACCCTGCAAGAACGGAAAATGAAAAGATCTGCGGTTCAAACCGGCGTGGCGGAAAATGCCCGGGCCACGCCCGGCGCCACGCTCAGGTAAATGCCATCGCCCGGACGCAACGCCTCGTTGTGTTGGGCATTGCCATCGCGCGGCAGGTCGAGGGTCAGGGCATCGACACCCGGCACGCTGACCTGAATGCGCAACGAGCGCCCGTGAAACAGGGTCTGCACCACCGTGGCCTGGGTCATCGAGGCATCGGCTTGAGTGGGTCGTGCTTCAACGCGCAAGTCTTCAGGTCGTAACGAGACCGTGACCCGATCCCCGGAACGCAACGGCTGATCACTGCGCGCCATCATCTGCATTGCCCCGACCCTCACCCTGAACAAAGGGCTGTCGGTGCCTGTCACCTCGCCGGGCAGCAGGTTGCTCGCGCCAATGAAACCGGCGACGAAAGGGGTGGCCGGTTGATCGTAGAGCGCGGCGGGACCGGCCACCTGCTCGATACGGCCGTTGCGCATGACCGCGATGCGGTCGGAAATCGACAGCGCTTCGGTCTGGTCATGGGTGACCATCACGAAGGTCGTCCCCAGTTGGGATTGCAGGCGTTTGAGCTCGACTTGCATGTGTTGCCGCAGGTGCGCGTCGAGCGCGGACAACGGTTCGTCCAGCAGCAACACCCGAGGCCTGCAAACCAGAGCGCGGGCCATCGCAATGCGTTGTTGTTGCCCGCCGGACAAATCCTGAACCCGCGCCTTGGCCTTGTCCGCCAGCCCCACGAGCTCAAGCATGTCGCGAATACGCGTGCGCGCCTCACCCGTGCCGACGCCCGCCAGACTCAAGCCGAAACCAACGTTATCGCTGACGTTGAGGTGCGGAAACAACGCATAGTCCTGAAACACCGTGTTCACCGGGCGCCCGTACGGCGGCGCGTCGGTGAGGTCCTGTCCATCGATGAAAATCGTCCCCGACGTCGGCCCTTCGAACCCGGCGATCAGGCGCAGGGTGGTGGTCTTGCCACAACCCGACGGCCCCAAGAGGCTGATGAACTCGCCGCTGGCAATATCCAGATCGATGTTGTCGACGCTGAGAATGCTCTCGGTATAGCGCTTGCTGACGCCTCTGAGGCTGACCACGCTGGTGTCTGTCACGAGCGAATTCCTCGTTCAAAAAGTGGACTGGATTCCGTTGCGCGATCCGCTTCTGCCCAACGGACGCGAGCAAGCGTGCTTCTATATGCCTTCGGCCAGAATCACACGCGCCATCAACCGCCCGCCTTGACCCGCTCGAACAGCTTGGCCAACTCGTCGTTGCTCGGAATCGGCTTGGTCAACACGGTGTCACGCAGCATGGTTTCCGGGTCATTGGGCAGAGAAAGCTCTTCGAGCTTGGCGGCAGGAACCTGTTTGAAAGCGGCCTGGCTCGCGCTGCCGTAGCCGTACTCATTGATCAGGCTCGCCCCGGAATCGGGGTTCATGCGTGCATTGATAAAGTCGTATGCCAGGTCCACATGCTTGGCGTCCTTGAGCATCACCATGCCGCACACCCAGGTCAGCATGCCTTCCTTGGGCTTCATGAACGCCACCGGCACGTTCTGTTTCTTCAATGCCGTGGCCGAAGCATTCCAGGCCATGGCCGCGACCAGTTCCCCGCTCGCCAGGCTCTGCTCAACCGAGGTCATGTCGGTGGTGTAAGACGACATCAGCGGCCGTTGCTGGCGCAGCATCGCACCGACTTTCTCCAGCTGTTTGTCATCCATCTTCTTGAACGGGTCGACCCCTGCCAGCAATGCGGCCACCAGCGGCGTATCGTGCACCGCATCGATGGTCGCCATCTTGCCGGCGTAGGGCGACGCGGGGTCGAAGAACATTTTCCACGTCGCTTCGGGGTTCTTCACCAGGTCGGTGCGGTACAGAATCGAGGTGTTACCCCAGTCCCACGGCACCATCCAGACCTTGCCGTCGGCGTCGACGATCCCCGGCAGCTTCTGCAGGACCGGGAAGATCTGGTCCCAGTTTTTCAAGCGTTTGGGGTCAAGCGGCTGAATCAGCCCGGCTTGTTTCCAGCGGTCCAGCTTGTCGTAGCACGGGTGCGCGAGGTCCGGATGGAAGCCCGCGCGCGCCTTGGACAGTGCGTCGTCGTCATCGCCGAACACCGAAATATCGACCTGCCCTGCATGGGCTTTTTCAAAGTCGCCGTGAAACTGCGGCAACTCGTAACCCGACCAGGTGAAATAGGTGAGCTTGCCGCTGTCGGCGGCCTGTGCGCCCTGCTGCAACAACGTGACGCCGAGGGCAAACGCACTCAGGCCGATTACCCAGGAGCGTGAATCAGTCATGCGGATTTTCATGAGACCTCCGAGCTATTTCATTATGGAATTGGCAGAGGAACGGGTGCCGCGACGCCGCAGGTGCTCGGCCAGCGCAGCCAGAATCACGGAGACCACGAGGATCACCGTGCCGAGCGCCATCACGCTCGGCAGTTGCTTGGGAAAACGCAGTTGGCTCCAGATGTAGATCGGCAAGGTGGGTTCGGTGCCGACCAGAAAAAACGCGACGATGAACTCGTCGAACGAGGTGATGAACGCCAGCATGAAGGCCGACACCAGGCCCGGCAGCGCCAGCGGCAGAGCGACCCGGCGGAACGTCGTCCACTCGTCTGCGCCCAGGTCCATGGCCGCGTCCTCCAGGCTGCGCGGAAAAGCAGCGAACCGGCTGCGCATCACCACCACCGTGGTCGGCAGGCAGAAACACACGTGGCCGACCACGATGGCGCCCAACGAAGGTCCCGGCCCGATCAGGTTGACTCCCACCAGCAACGCAATGCCCAACACCACGCCCGGCAACAAAATGGGTAGCCGCGCCAGCAAAGAGATGCCGCGCGCCAGTGGCGAACTGCGACGCAGGTCCGCGTAGGCGATCAGGCACCCGGCAGCGGTGGCAATCGCGGCCGCCAAGCTTGCGACCATCAGGCTGTTCAATGCCGCATTGCGCAGCCGTGGATCGTCCATCAGGCTCTGGTACCACTGCAGGGTGAAGCCTTTAAGCGGAAAGGCCGGTGCGATGGAATCGTTGAACGAGAAGACCGGAATCAGCAGCGTCGGCAGGTACAGGAACACCAGATAAGCGGCCACATAGACCACCAGCCAGTGACGCGTCAGGTAGCGGTTCATGTGCGTGTACTCCAGCGGGTAATGATCCAGCGCGCCGCCACCACGACGATTGCAATCGCGATCATGCTGATCACGGCCAGCGCGGCGCCGGCGGGCCAGTCGTTGGCCTTGCCGAACTGCGCCTGAATCAGGGTGCCAATCATCGAGCTGTTGGGGCCGCCGACCAGCGCCGGAGTGACGTAGTCGCCCACCGTGGGCACGAACACCACCAGTGCCGCCGAGAGAATGCCCGGCACAGACAACGGCAACACCACCCGGAAGAACCCTTGATGGGGCTTGGCGCCCAGGTCAGCCGCTGCTTCGAACAGGTTCTTCGGCAGGCCTTGCAGGCAGATGTACAACGGCAGGACAGCGAACGCCGCGTAAGCGTGGGCGAGCGTGACCACCACGGTCGAAGGCGTATTGAGCAGGCCATTGAGGGGCGCATCGATCATCCCCAGCTGCATCAATGCCGAATTGAGCACGCCGTTATAGGCGAGGACGATTTTCCAGGCGAACACCCGCAACAGGTAACTGGTCCAGAACGGCAGTGTCACCAGAAACAACAGCAGGTGGCGCCAGCGACCGGCGCGAAACGCGAGGAAGTACGCCACTGGAAATGCCAGCACCACTGTCGCGAGGGTGACGATGGCCGAAAGCACGATCGAGCGCAGCAAGACCAGCCGCGTCAGCGGATCGGTCAGTGCCGACCACAGGTTGTCGAGACTGAAGGCTGAGCCGATGATCTGCCCGTCGTTCACCCGCACGCTCATGTACAGCAACAACCCCAGCGCGAACAGAATCAAGGTGCAGGTGATCAACCCGCCCGGAAGGTTGAGCCAGGCGTCAAATACCTTGGCGCGAGAGCGGCGCGGCGGTTGAGTCTCGGGCACCGTCATGTCTGCCGGGACCTCTGCGTGTGTTCGGCTCATCGCTTCCCTCCCCTGACCCGACGTTCGAACAGGTCCTGAAAACGCATGACGTTCGCCGCCACCCGGGCCACGTTGCGATGCAAGGGCGCGGCGGGCATGGCCTTGAACGGCGTGACCGGATAGGCGCTCTCTTCGGGTGGCAAGCCGTTGACCAAGTCAGCAACCAGTCCGCCCATCCGCGTCGCCATCGCCACGCCACGTCCGTAGTAGCCCAAGGCGACAGTCAGACCCGGCTCGGGCCGGCTGAGCATAGGGATACTGGCGGCGGGCACCGCGACACGACCGCACCAGCAGTGCGTGATAGGTACATTTTCCAGCATCGGGTAGATGTCCAGCATTTCTGCCCGTACACGTGCCACATCGCCGCTGTTCAGCGCGTCGCGAAAGGCGCCTCGGGTGCCGAGCACGAAGCGGCCGTCGTCGGTCTTTCGAAAGTAGCGCAGCACACGGAAGGTGTCGGAAACCGGCAATCCGCCCGGCAGAACCTGTTCGAGCAACGCAGCGGACAACGGCGCCGTGGCCGCTTGCAGGCTCCACAACGTGACGTAGGTGTGCGGCAACGCCGGCAGCAACGGCGAAGAGTAGGCGTTGGTCGCAATGACCACTTGTTCTGCACGGATCTCACCGCTAGCGGTAATGACGGTCCATCCGCCTTCGTCACGTCGCAGCTGCAACGCCGCGCAGTGTTCGAAAATCTTTACCCCGCGCGATCTGGCTGCCGCGGCCAGCCCCTGGACATACTGATAAGGCTGCAGCTGCCCCGCCCGTCGATCCAGCAGCGCGCCTTTATAAATAGACGTGCCCAGCAGCTGGGTGGTCTGCGCTTGATCGAGTACCTGCACTTCGCCGCCACGCGACTGCCACTGAACGGCGCGATTCAACAGGTTGTCCAGCGCCGCGTCGTGATGGGCCGCCTGGACCCAGCCGTCCTGGCGCGCGCCGCATTCAATGCCCAAACGCTTGATCAGGTCGAACACATGTTGGGCTGCACCGCCCACCAGATCGGTGAGCACGGCGCCCTTCGACGGCCCGAACCGCTGCTCCAGTTCATCGGGATTCAGCTTGAGTCCGGGAATCACCTGCCCGCCGTTACGGCCCGAAGCCCCCTCACCGATGTTCAGTGCGTCAAGCACCACCACGTCGCCGTCAATCGCCGACAGTTCAAGCGCGGTGGACAGCCCGGTGTACCCCGCACCAATCACCACACAACGCGCACGGGCCGGGAGCCTGGCGACGAAGGCCGGCATGGGTGACTGAACCTGCCAAAGGCAACTGAAGAGATCGACTGATGCTTTCAAGATTCACCTGTATCGATAATCGATATAGGTCTATTTATATTCGATATCGCCAGGCGCGCAAGTGCCCTCTTCCCGGCACGTCGTTTCCGGGGCAAATGCGTCGTTAAAGGCCTTTAAAGCTATCGATATTCGATAGATCGTCCCCCAAGAGAGGCAATGGGTTCAGCCTGTAACCGGCCCGATGCCCTCACGCGCCACGCCATCCTGATTGACTGAGGCACCACACCGTGGTCTCCTACACGCCTTGTTACGGGTGCCCTTCACAGGGTGAAACGGGAAACCGGTGCGCGCAGACCTCAAGGTGTGTGCAAGTCCGGCGCTGCCCCCGCAACGGTAAGCGAGTGAAGAGTCAGATCCACTGTGTCGGTAGCGATATGGGAAGGCGATTCTTGAAGGCATGTGGCAGTTGCACGTGTCCCTCGCAAGCCCGGAGACCGGCCCGACAACGACACATAACGAACCCGCGGTGGGCGGGCGCTGTTGAGTTCATGGCCGACACTCGTCCGCCGTGTGCCTTGCGCCTTCCCGTCCGCTGACATCTCAGAGGGAAGCGCCATGTCGATCAGCACCACCAGCCAGACATCCAGCCACATCACGACTCAGACCCAACGCCTGACCGCCGCCATCAGCGCGATGATCCTTGGCGCTTGCCTGGTTTACTTCGCCGGTTTCTCGCACCTGGACGCCGTGCACAACGCTGCGCACGATACCCGTCACAGCGCCGCCTTCCCTTGCCATTGAGACCTGTCGCCATGTTCAAGCGAATCGCTCAAACGGCGGGTTTCACGGGTCTGCTCGCTGCCCTGCTGCTGACCCTGTTGCAAAGCTTCTGGGTCGCCCCCTTGATCCACGAAGCTGAAACCTATGAGAAAGCCCCTGCCGCCGAACAGCACGCGCATGCTGAAGGCGCCATGGCCGCTCATGTCCACGACGACGAGGCCTGGGAGCCGGAAGATGGCTGGCAGCGCGTGGTGTCCACGGCGGGCGGGAACCTGGTGGTTGCCGTGGGTTTCGCATTGATGCTGGCAGCGCTTTACACCTTGCGCACGCCGGCCACCGCTCGCCAGGGCGCGCTCTGGGGACTGGCCGGTTTTGCAGTGTTCGTCCTCGCGCCAACCCTGGGCTTGCCGCCTGAGTTGCCGGGCACAGCGGCCGCCGACCTGACCCAGCGGCAAGTCTGGTGGGCGAGCACCGCCGCCTCCACGGCAGTCGGTCTGGCGCTGATCGTGTTCGCTCGTCACTGGCTATTGAAAGTGCTAGGGGCCGTGATCCTGGTGATTCCACATGTCGTTGGCGCACCTCAGCCGGAAGTCCACTCGGCACTGGCGCCGCAAGCACTGGAAGCACAATTCAAGATCGCCTCGTTGCTGACCAACGCGGTGTTCTGGATTGCGATGGGCCTGATCAGCGCCTGGCTGTTTCGCCGCAGCGCCGCGCAATCAGCTCACGCGGGCCTGAACCCCGCCGTATGAGTGAACCCGGCAACCGGCCGATACGCGTGATCGGCCTGGGCTGCCAGCGCGGCTGCCCAGCGTCGGTGCTGCAGGGGCTGATTGAAGTCTGCCTGATGGAACACAAGCTGACAGTGAACGACGTCACCGCCCTCGCCTCCATCGACCGCAAATCGGACGAGGCGGGACTGCTGGAACTGGCGGAACAGCTCCAGTTGCCGCTCGGGTTCTTCAGCGCAGAGGAGCTGGCGGTTTTCGAGCCGCACCTGAGCCACCGCTCACAGATCGCTTTCGACCACACCGGCTGTTATGGCGTGGCAGAAAGCGCGGCGCTGGCGATGGCTTCGCGGTTAAGCGGCCCACCTGTGAAGTTGGTGATCGAACGACGCAACAGTTTCCAAGCGACCTTCGCATTGGCTTCCACGTTGTAATGCCATTTCCCTGTGGGAGCGAATTCATTCGCGAATCGGAATTTCAGGCGCCGAATGTGCAGATGCCTGGACGATTTTTCGCGAATGAATTCGCTCCCACAGAAATCGTGCCTGCCCCGAGTGCAGAAGTACAAGAGTGAGTAATCTGGAGACCCCATGACCGTTTTCTTCATCGGCGCAGGCCCCGGCGATCCGGACCTGATCACCGTCAAAGGCCAGCGTCTGATCCGCACCTGTCCGGTCATCATCTACGCCGGTTCGCTGGTGCCGGAGGCCGTGCTGGAAGGCCATCAGGCGGTTCAGGTGACGAACAGTGCGGAGTTGCATCTGGAGCAGATCATCACCCTGATGAAATCTGCTCATGCAAACGGCCAGGATGTGGCGCGCGTGCACTCCGGCGACCCGAGCTTGTACGGCGCGATTGGCGAGCAGATTCGTTGCCTGCGTGAGTTGGGCATCCCCTTCGAAATCATCCCCGGCGTCACCGCCACCGCCGCTTGCGCCGCGCTGCTGGGCACCGAACTGACGCTGCCCGATATTTCTCAAAGCGTGATTCTGACCCGTTACGGCGACAAGACGGCGATGCCGGAAGGCGAAGCGCTGGGCGACCTCGCGCGGCACAAGGCGACCATGGCGATTCATCTGGGGGTCAGTAATCTCGGAAAGATCGTCGCCGAGCTGACGCCGCACTACGGGTCGGATTGCCCGATCGCCGTGGTTCATCGCGCCAGCTGGCCTGATCAGGATTGGGTGACCGGCACGCTCGCTGATATCGAACAAAAGGTGCAGGAGAAGGGTTTCAGGCGTACGGCGCTGATTCTGGTGGGGCGTGTGCTGGGAAATGAGGTGTTCAGCGAGTCATCGCTGTATCGCGCCGGGCATGCGCATGTGTTCAGGCCTTAAAACGCGCGCATGACTGACACGATGCGCCTACACAGAATATGTACCCAACAAAAAGCCCCGAACCAGTCGGGGCTTCTCGTGCAGCAGAATCACTCAGTAGTAAGCGTTTTCTTTCTGAGTGTGGTCAGTCACGTCACGCACACCGGACAGCTCAGGAATGCGTTCCAGCAACGTGCGCTCGATGCCTTCCTTGAGCGTCACGTCAGCCTGACCGCAACCCTGGCAACCACCACCGAACTGCAACACGGCGATGTTGGCCTCGTCTTCTTCGACGACGTCGATCAGGGTGACCTGACCGCCGTGGCTCGCCAGACCCGGGTTGATCTCGGTCTGCAGGTAGTAATTGATGCGCTCGTTGATCGGGCTGTCGGCATTGACCATCGGTACTTTAGCGTTTGGCGCCTTGATGGTCAGTTGGCCACCCATGCGGTCGGTGGCATAGTCGACCACCGCGTCATCCAGAAACGCTTCGCTGAACGAATCGATCCAGGCCGTGAAGCTCTTCAGGCCAATGGCCTTGTCTTCCGGCTTTTCTTCGCCTGGCTTGCAGTAAGCAATGCAGGTTTCAGCGTATTGGGTGCCAGGCTGGGTAATAAACACGCGGATGCCGATGCCGGGGGTGTTCTGCTTTTCCAGCAGATCGGCCAGGTAATCGTGGGCGGCATCGGTAATAGTAATAGCGGTCATGAAAATTCCTCGCAGACGTGGGGCGGAGTTTACGCCATTCCACGGCAACTGACAAAGTCCTAGTATTTCGCTCAGGTAATTTTGTCGAGACCGGTGGCGGGACGCCAGCTGTCAGGGAACGGCCACTTCCTTGGCCGCCCTTCTGCTGTCCAGCCAGCCTTTCATCCGACGGTACAATCCCTTCTCGATCCACTCGTAGCTCAGCCAGGCGCCAAGGGCGATCACCGGGATGCACACGGCGAATGCCACGTATGGATTGACACCATACCGCTGAGCGGCCAACCAGCCGCCGTACAACACCAGCACATGCAGCAGGTATACCGAATAGGAACAATCACCCATGGTTTTCAGCATGCGACTGCCGCGCATGTACGGTTCCAGCGAAATGCAGGCTACGACGATCACCGCGCTGGGCAGGCCCCAATTGACGATGCGCAGGTCTGGCGGAAGCTGCTTGATCGTCAGCAACGCACCGCCGATGGCCAGCAACGGCAGCCACAGCCGTTCAGAGATCCAGCCACGGCGGTAGATTACCCCGATCCCTATGCCAAGCAGGAATTCATAAACGATATCGTTGGCATAGAAACGGCTGATCAACCCTGAACGCCCTAGCACATCGGTCACCGCGAACAACGCGGCGGCAACGATCAACGGGCGCAGGCGCTGCTGGAACAGGAATACCATTGAGAACAGGACGTAGAACAGCATTTCGTAATTCAGCGTCCAGCCCACATTCAACGTCGGGTACAGCCCGTACCCACCGGGGTTCTCTGACGGGATGAACATCAGCGAAAGGATGAAGCTCTGCCAGTCCACGACCTGGTGCGGCAGCAAGGGGTGCGCGACGACCACCAATAACCCCATCACCACGGTGTAGAGCCAATAAGCTGGGACAATACGGATGATGCGATTGAGCATGAAGCGACTGGCGGGTATGTCCTTGTCTACCGTCGACAGGTAGATCACCAGACCGCTGATGACGAAGAAGATGTCGACACCCACGGCACCCTTTTCAGTAAAAAACCGGCCGATCGGGCCGCTGGGATGAAAATCGAAAAAAATCTGCATGAAGTGGTGACATACAACGGCCCACGCGGCGAGTGCCCGCAGGGCTTGAACCGAAATCAACATCTCTACCCTCTTGCTTCGTCGGGTTTGACCCACGATCAGGACCTCCAAAAAAGGCCGCGCTTGCAGGACGACTCACAGGGTCCGACTTCGATGCTTGCAAAAAGGTTCGGCGGGACTGACGGGCTGCATAATGGCTGCAGGCCATGTTTTATAAGGGTTTTCGGGTTTCACGCCGCACTGGCGGGAACGAAGCGGATGCTGCGCCAGGCCCAAAAAAATAGTGGGAGTGAGCTTGCTCACGAAGGCGTCTGCGCCGTCACCGTCGATGTGACGATCAGAACGTGTTCGTGAGCAAGTTCACTCCCGCAAGAGATCAGAGCATGTCGGGTCCTACGTATCAGAGGTTTTCGTACCGGTTCATATCGAGCACACCCGCCTCGGCCGGCTCGGTTTCCTGGATGTAGTGATCCAGGTCGTGGAAATACGTCCAGAACAACGGGTTGCTGCGACGCACGCCCCAGCGCTCGACGATCTTGTCAAAGGCCGCCTTGTGCTCGTGGGCCTGCTCCATCGCATCGACAAACGCACTGACCTCATTGGCCGGAATGTTGAAGATGAAGTTCGGATAACTGCTGAGCACGCCGGGATAGATCGTCAGCGTGTCAAGGCCAGGCTGGTAGCGGTACGCCTCGCCCAGCAGGAACGCCACGTTACTGTGCGCGCGATTGCGCAGCATGCTGTAGACGATGCGCTTGCCGCTGCCGTCCTGAATCCGCAGCATCGTCGCTTCCGGCAGCCTATCGATGACCCGCAAGCCTGCGGCCGGTCGCGACACCAGTCGGCTGAGCGACTGCTCGACATCGCTGAATACCGGCCCGATGCCAGGCCGGGAGCAATAGGCACCGGTGCAGCGGTTGATCGGATCCGGCGCAGCGTTGAGCGTCCCCGCCCTCTCCACCAGCTTGCGTTCGAAGTCTTGCTTGGGGTCCTTTTCATCGAGCTTCATGCCCGTGGGCGTATCGTCGTCGATGGCTTGGTAATCCATCCACATCTTCACCTTGCCGCTGTTCTGGTACCAACTGCCCAGGATGTCGTCGCGCTTGTTCGCCGGCATCAGGCGCAGGAAGTTGACCTCGGCGCCGTTGCGAATCAGGTCGAAATACAGCCGCGTCTGCACCTGATGGGAAACGTTGCCGTACACGTCGAAATTGACCACCAACTGGTAATAAGTGCGCTCCAGCAGCGGGTAGTCGAACAGCCAGACCGTGGTCGGGAGATCGCCAATCAGGCCTTTGTTGACGGTGGCGCTGTCAAAGTGGCGGAAGATGGTCAACAGCGCGTTATCATTGCCCGCCCACAGCGTCGCCCAACCTGGCGGCGGCATGTCCGCGTAGGCATCGCTGCGCAGCTCCTCATACTCATTACGCTTGTCCCGGTAGTCGTGCCACAGGCTCAGCACGCTGCCGACGTCGTCGTTCTGCCCAGGCATCGCCAACAGCGGCGTGGCCTTGCCGCGATAGACCGCGTCGGTGATGTAGCGGTCGTGGGCGGGCTCCTGAAACAGCGCCCAGAAGTGGTCGCGAATAACATCCGTCGCAATCTGACCGCGACATACTGGCCCACGAATGAAGGTTCTGACGAAGTATTCCGCGTTATCCAGCATGAACTGGTAGCGGGCAACCGCCGGGATTTCCTTGAAAGTGTCGAACGGATTCGCGCGGCGCTGCGGGCTGTAGCCCGGCAGTTCGGTGGCGTGCCAGTTACCGCCGTAGAACAACTGTTTGACCCGAGCCAGCTTCTGCGGGCCCATCGGATAGGTGATGTGGGTCTTGTGAACGATGACGCCCTGCACCGGCATCAGTCGGTAATAGAAGGTTGTGCCAGGATCGTCATCGGGACGGCGGGTTGCGATCAGATCCACCGGCTGGCCGCTCGGCGTGCGTGAGCGCACCCATTGAAAGAAATGCCCGGGCTCGCCGCCGGTGAAATAAATGTGCGCGAGAAACAGGTGCTCGTACAGCCAACGCGCAACCAGCGCCTCAGTCGAGCCGGGCCGATTGAACAGGGTTTCCCACTCGGTGATCTGCGCCGCCTCAGCGGGACTTGCCTGCAGTGGCGTCTGCTCCACGGGCGCCCCGGCTGCGAGCCAGCTTTGCAAGGTGCTGTATTGCGCGTCTGTCAGGCCGGTCACCGCCAGCGGCATGCCCTGACCGGGATGGGACTTGGCATAGCCCTCGAACTCTTGGGGCAGCGGGCACATGTTCTCGCGATTAAGCCCCAGCACGATGTCGTCCGGAATCCTGGCGTTGGGCACCAGCGGCGCGCTGTGACCCAACTCCAGCATCTTCGCCATCAGTGCAGCCTGGTTGCTCTGGCCATCGAGGACTGAGTAAAAGCCCTTCTTGCGCCAGGCGTCCGGCCCCTGCGCATCGTAGAAAATTCGCGTCGGCGCCACCGCCTGACTGCGATCGCCCTGGTAAACCGGCACTTTGGACGCCCCGCGTAACGCCCCCTCACCGCTGCCCAGGTTCAACTGGCAGGCTGCATCGTTGCACGCGTGGCAAGCGACGCACTTCTCGGTGAAGATCGGTTGAATGTCCCGGCTGTAGGAAATAGCCGGGTGCGAAACGGATGATGGCGGAAGAGGCGACTGCGCGAGCGCTGCACCGCAAAACATCAAAGCCACAACCGTGGCGAACAAGCGATGCAACATGGAACGGTGTCCTGAATGTGAAAAATGCCGAATGATTCTACCTGTGGCGAGCGGCCATCAACATGAGCAGAATTCATGTAAATTGCGCGACGGTTTAAAACCGTACAGGTTTGCTATCATTTCGCACTTTTCGGCAGCACCTTATTTCGTATTTCTTCATCCGGGTACTCTTCATGTCAGATCGCAGCGCGCGTCTTCAAGCACTTCAGCAGGCTCTCAAAGAGCGAATTCTGATTCTCGATGGCGGCATGGGCACCATGATCCAGAGCTATCGCCTGGAGGAGGAAGACTACCGTGGCAAGCGCTTTGCCGACTGGCCAAGCGACGTCAAAGGCAACAACGACCTGCTGATCCTGACCCGCCCGGACGTCATCGGTGCGATCGAAAAGGAATACCTGGACGCCGGCGCCGACATCCTCGAAACCAACACCTTCAACGCCACTCAGGTCTCCCAGGCCGACTACGGCATGGAAGCGCTGGTGTATGAACTGAACGTAGAGGGCGCGCGCCTGGCGCGTCAGGTCGCGGACGCCAAGACCCTGGAAACACCGGACAAGCCGCGCTTCGTCGCTGGCGTGCTCGGCCCGACCAGCCGCACCTGCTCGCTGTCCCCGGACGTCAACAACCCTGGCTACCGCAACGTCACCTTCGATGAGCTGGTGGAGAACTACACCGAAGCCACCAAGGGCCTGATCGAAGGCGGTGCGGACATGATCCTCATCGAAACCATCTTCGACACCCTGAACGCCAAGGCGGCGATCTTCGCCGTGCAAGGCGTGTTCGACGAGATCGGCTTCGAGCTGCCGATCATGATCTCCGGGACCATCACCGATGCGTCTGGCCGGACCCTGTCGGGCCAGACCACCGAAGCGTTCTGGAACTCGGTGCGTCACGCCAATCCGATCTCGGTCGGCCTGAACTGCGCGCTGGGCGCCAGTGAACTGCGTCCGTACCTTGAAGAACTGTCCAACAAGGCAGACACCCACGTGTCGGCGCACCCGAACGCCGGTCTGCCGAACGAGTTTGGCGAGTACGACGAAGCGCCCGCCGAGATGGCCAAGGTTGTCGAGGAGTTCGCCCAGAGCGGCTTCCTCAACATCGTCGGCGGTTGCTGCGGCACGACGCCAGCACACATCAAAGCCATCGCCAACATCGTTGCCAGCTACGCGCCGCGTGCGATTCCGGACATTCCCAAGGCCTGTCGCCTGTCGGGTCTGGAGCCGTTCACCATCGACCGCAGCTCGCTGTTCGTCAACGTCGGTGAGCGCACCAACATCACCGGCTCTGCCCGCTTCGCCCGCCTGATCCGTGAAGACAACTACACCGAGGCCCTGGAAGTCGCCCTGCAACAGGTCGAAGCCGGCGCTCAGGTAATCGACATCAACATGGACGAAGGCATGCTGGACTCGAAGAAGGCCATGGTGACCTTCCTCAACCTGATTGCCGGCGAACCGGACATCTCCCGGGTGCCGATCATGATCGACTCCTCGAAATGGGAAGTGATCGAAGCAGGCCTCAAGTGCATTCAGGGCAAGGGCATCGTCAACTCCATCAGCATGAAGGAAGGTGTCGAGCAGTTCATCCATCACGCCAAACTGTGCAAGCGCTATGGCGCCGCGGTGGTGGTGATGGCGTTCGACGAGGCTGGTCAGGCCGACACCGAAGCGCGCAAGAAAGAAATCTGCAAACGCTCCTATGACATTCTGGTCAACGAAGTCGGCTTCCCGCCGGAAGACATCATCTTCGACCCGAACATCTTCGCCGTCGCCACCGGCATCGAGGAGCACAACAACTACGCGGTCGACTTCATCAATGCCTGCGCCTACATCCGTAACGAGCTGCCGTATGCGCTGACATCCGGCGGTGTCTCCAACGTGTCGTTCTCGTTCCGGGGCAACAACCCGGTGCGCGAGGCGATTCACTCGGTGTTCCTGCTGCACGCCATCCGCAACGGCCTGACCATGGGCATCGTGAACGCCGGCCAACTGGAAATCTACGACGAGATTCCTGCCGAGCTGCGCGACGCGGTGGAAGACGTGGTGCTGAACCGCACCCCCAACGGCACCGACGCGTTGCTGGCGATTGCCGACAAGTTCAAGGGCGATGGTTCGGTCAAGGAAGCTGAAACCGAGGAATGGCGCGGCTGGGAGGTCAACGAGCGCCTCAAGCACGCGCTGGTCAAAGGCATCACCACCCACATTGTCGAGGACACCGAGCTCTCGCGTCAGTCCTTCGCACGCCCCATCGAGGTCATCGAAGGTCCGCTGATGGCGGGCATGAACGTGGTCGGCGACTTGTTCGGTTCGGGCAAGATGTTCCTGCCGCAGGTGGTGAAATCCGCGCGCGTGATGAAGCAGGCGGTTGCGCACTTGATCCCGTTCATCGAAGCGGAAAAAGGCGACAAACCGGAGGCCAAGGGCAAGATCCTGATGGCAACGGTCAAGGGCGACGTGCACGACATCGGCAAGAACATCGTAGGCGTTGTGCTGGGTTGTAACGGTTACGACATCGTCGACCTCGGCGTCATGGTGCCTGCGGAAAAAATCCTGCAGGTCGCCAAGGACGAGAAGTGCGACATCATCGGCCTGTCCGGTCTGATCACGCCGTCGCTGGATGAGATGGTTCATGTCGCCCGCGAAATGCAGCGTCAGAACTTCAGCCTGCCGTTGATGATCGGCGGCGCGACCACGTCCAAGGCGCACACGGCCGTGAAGATCGAGCCCAAATACAGCAACGACGCAGTGATTTACGTGACCGACGCCTCGCGCGCCGTGGGCGTGGCGACCCAGCTGCTGTCCAAGGAACTGAAAGCCGGTTTCATCGAGAAAACCCGCGCCGAATACGTGGAAGTGCGTGAGCGCACCTCGGCCCGCAGCGCCCGCACCGAACGGCTGAGCTACAGCGCGGCGATTGCCAAGAAGCCACAGTTCGACTGGGCCAGCTATCAGCCGGTCAAACCGACGTTCACCGGCGTCAAAGTGCTGGAAGACATCGACCTCAACGTGCTGGTCGATTACATCGACTGGACCCCGTTCTTTATCTCGTGGGACCTGGCCGGCAAATACCCGCGCATTCTCACGGACGAAGTCGTCGGTGAAGCAGCGACTTCGCTGTTCAACGACGCCCAGCAACTGCTGCGCAAACTGATCGACGAGAAACTGATCCGCAGCCGCGCGGTGTTCGGCTTCTGGCCCGCCAATCAGGTGGACCACGACGATCTGGAGCTGTATGGCGATGACGGCCAGCCATTGGCAAAACTGCATCATCTACGTCAGCAGATCATCAAGACCGACGGCAAGCCCAACTTCTCGCTCGCCGACTTCGTGGCACCGAAAGGCAGCGGCGTGACCGACTATGTCGGCGGCTTCATTACCACCGCCGGCATCGGCGCCGAGGAAGTGTCCAAGGCCTATCAGGACAAGGGCGACGACTACAACGCGATCATGGTCAAAGCGCTGGCCGATCGTCTGGCCGAGGCCTGCGCCGAATGGCTGCACCAGCAAGTGCGTAAAGACTACTGGGGCTACGCCACCGACGAGCAACTGGACAACGAAGACCTGATCAAAGAGAAATACGTCGGCATCCGCCCTGCCCCCGGCTACCCGGCCTGCCCGGACCACACCGAGAAAGGCGTGCTGTTCGACCTGCTGGACCCGACCCAGGGCGGTGAAGGCAAGCCCGGCATCAGCGGCGTGTTTCTGACCGAGCACTACGCGATGTTCCCGGCAGCGGCCGTCAGCGGCTGGTACTTCGCCCACCCACAAGCGCAGTATTTCGCCGTAGGTAAAGTCGACAAGGACCAGGTGGAAAGCTACAACGCCCGTAAGGGACAGGAGATGCGCGTCACCGAGCGATGGCTGGCGCCTAACCTCGGGTATGACGAGTGACGGGAGCGGCTAACCGCGACGGCCTCAGTCTGTATCAGCATCAAGCGTAAAAACAGCCCGGCACAAAGCCGGGCTGTTTTTTTGGGGGAATGGTGCGCCGATCAGATCTCATAAAAGGCGGCCTCCCTGCAGGCTGCACCCGCCTCATGCTCCAGCGACCTGCCGGGTCCGGGCATCAGACAAAACGGCCTTCCTGCATCAACTGCACCGCTTCGGGCAGATCCAGATGCGAATGCAGACTGGCAAAAGAGGCCTGCTGCAAAAGAACCGCCGATTTCCAGGCGACACTGCCCATGGATGACCGGGACACCATCTTCATCATGTTGAGGGTGGATTCTTCCAGCGCGAGCAAAAGCGTGTGGGCCGTAAAACGGAAATCGTCTGCAGTTTGCATAGGGAAAATCCTTTTTGCTGGAGCAATCGGTTATCGACTCCATCTATCTATGAGCAATAGCTGATCAAATAATTCAAACAAAGCAGATCGAAGGTGCGTTTTCGGTTAGAACGCACGCCGAATAACGGGAGCAGACAACGGGACGCACCTCGCCGTCGCGAATTTGGCTGCCGGAAGGATGGCGGCTGTACCGCTCCAAGTAGGCCCAGCATGGGCGCGTTAGATGCCCCTCAGTTGACGATCAGCGCGCACGCAAGGAGTGACAGCCCGAGTCCGGTCAAAGCCGGTATGTTATAAACCAGCCCAAACCCCAGCGATGGAACGCCGAGGACGAAGGTTGGATCGCGAAGAAATGCGAACACTCTCAATTTCGCTGCTCCCATACGATGAGCAGCCAGCATAGCACCGAGATGCCGGCACCAGACACTGTCCGCGCTTCGCACCCTGCCCCGCTCGCCGAGTAAGAGGTCAGGCGATGTTGAGGAGGCTCACGGGCGGCTTCTCATCAGCTTTCAGGTAAAGGTAATCACGCCAGTTCCGAAAAGCACGCTGCTGGCGATCGAACGCCTCCTGCCACTGTGGACAGCCAACCTTGTCGACACCGATCGCCATCATCTGCTCAGTGGCTTCATCAAGCTCTTTGATTAAATCGAGCGCATTGGGTACGTCAAAAACATTAGGTCGCATAAATTCCATTTCCTTAGGCTAACCCATTGAGTAGCCAACCTCTTGATAGTGCTTATGTTCCGACGAGCGGCGGTTTTCGTCGACGGGCTATAGCCTGCCTCCTAGAGCGGGTGCGGGCGGGAAGTGATGTTTGCCGAGCGTGCGAGTAGGCATTCTGCGGTGACACGAATGAGGGCATCACCTGTCATTAGGGCGGAGCGCAGACTATCAGTGGCGGCACATGCTTTTTTCCAGGCATAAAAAAACCGCCCATAGGCGGCTTGTGTAAAAGGTGGATCAGACGGCCATGTCCGATTCGACCAAACCATTCTCGTAAGAATGGTCGTAATGCCACTGGAAGATACTGCCGACGAGCTTTGCAAAAATGACAAGGACATCGACGGCTTCGCGCTCTTCCAATCGGTTGGCGTCCGGATCGAGCACACACAGGGACCCAAACAAACTGTTGTCCCGCAGAAAGATGGGAATGGAAATCGAGCTTTCAAAGCCGTAGCGCTGAGCAGCAATGTTGCCTTTGTGCGCTGGACTCTCGCTAATGCAGCCCACGACAAGATTTGACGGGTCAGCCAGCAAATTGCTGCACATGGAGAATTCAAGCGGAAATCTCTCGCCATCCTTGATGCCCAGGCAAATCTCGTCGTTCACGCTGCACGCGACCCAGTCTTTGTCGCAGAACTTCACGATCGCCGCGAAGCGCAGACCCGTCAGTCGCACGATCAATTTTAAAATATTGGTGGTTGCCTCAATTTCGGCAATAGCGTTCAGCTCATCTATCGACAGCTGGAAGTTTGAAGATTGGTTCAACTTTAGGACCTCGATCCCTCAACGCTGTCTCGATTTCTTAACAGCCGCCAAGCGGGTATAGCAGAAGGAAACGAGGCTAGCAATGAGCCATCAGACATAGGAGACGACCGGTTTATACCTTGTCTTCGGCGTCAATCGGCGCCGAAATGATCGCTAGCCTGGCTCGCTGGCTGACAGACACGCCCTTACTGAGGGAGCCGAGGGCAGCATCCCAATTGACTTGGGCAGGTCCGGCAACCGATTTGAGGGGACCGGGTCTGACAATGCTGAAAAGGAAACAGGCATGGAAAAATGACGAATCACGCAAAAGTCACGCCCATGAAAAAGCCCAACCTGAAAAGGTTGGGCTAAGTCATTGAAATATATGGTCGGGACGGAGTGATTCGAACACTCGACCCCTAGCACCCCATGCTAGTGCGCTACCGGACTGCGCTACGCCCCGACTAGGCGTGAATCTGTTGTCGCTTCTTGCGAAAGCGTCGAGGAATATACCCTAAGCTTTTGAATGATGGAAGTATTTTGATTGAACGGCGTCAGGTGCGCAGCACGACCAAAACATCTTCCAGTTCAGTGATCATTTGTTTGATCAGTTGCTTGTACTGCAGGGAATCATCCTTGACCTCATCGCTGGACATCCGCAAGCGGGCGCCGCCGATGGTGAAGCCCTGGTCATACAGCAACGCGCGGATCTGTCGGATCATCAGCACGTCCTGTCGCTGATAATACCGACGATTCCCGCGGCGCTTGACCGGGTTGAGTTGAGGAAACTCCTGCTCCCAATAACGCAGAACGTGCGGTTTGACCGCGCAGAGCTCGCTCACTTCACCGATGGTGAAGTAGCGTTTGCCGGGAATAGGCGGTAGCTCGTCGTTATGACTTGGTTCCAGCATAAGCCTCAACTCGGGCCTTCAGTTTCTGCCCTGGGCGAAAGGTGACCACACGGCGAGCCGTAATCGGAATTTCTTCCCCTGTCTTGGGATTTCGACCCGGTCGCTGGCGTTTATCTCGCAGGTCAAAATTGCCGAATCCGGACAATTTGACCTGCTCGTTATCTTCCAGAGCGTGCCTGATTTCCTCAAAGAACAGCTCAACCAGTTCCTTGGCTTCTCGTTTATTCAGGCCTAGCTCTTCGTACAGACGTTCGGCCATCTCAGCTTTCGTCAGAGCCCCCATACGCTACTTCCTTAACGTGGCGTTTAACCTTTCCTCAAGCGAGGTGAGAATTTGCTGCGTCGAAGCATTTACCTCATCGTCAGTAAGAGTGCGCGATGGATGTTGCCAGGTCAAGCCAACTGCAAGGCTTTTTCTATGCGGATCAATGCCTTTACCCTGATAAACATCAAATAACCTGAGGTCTGTCAGCCATTCCCCTGCATTTTCACGAATAACGTCCATCACCGCCGTCGCCGCAACCTCACGATCTGCGAGCAATGCCAGGTCACGACGGACCTCAGGGAAGCGCGACAATTCGTGGAATTTCGGCAGACGCCCCTGCGCAACATCAGCCAGGACCAGTTCGAACACGAAGACCGGACGATCAAGGCCCAGCGTCTTGCTCAGCTCCGGGTGCAAGGCGCCGATGTAGCCAACTTCACGGCCGTCTCGCTCAATGCGCGCGGTCTGGCCCGGATGAAGCGCCGGGTGTTTGCCCGGGACGAAGCGGAAGTCATCCAGTGCACCTGCGAAGCCGAGCACGGCTTCAACGTCGGCCTTGACGTCGAAGAAGTCCACGGCATCGCGCCCCTGCGCCCAACCTTCAGGCAAACGGCTGCCGCAGATCACACCTGCCAGCATAGGCTCTTGTTTCAAACCTTCCAGTTGACCGACGAAGCGCAGACCACTTTCGAACAGGCGTACGCGGTCCTGTTGGCGATTGAGGTTGTGCTGAAGCGCCTTGACCAGACCTGGCCACAGCGACGAACGCATGGCCGCCATGTCGGCGGAAATCGGATTGGCCAACAGCAGCGGTTCGACGCCAGGATTGAACAGTTCGAACCATTTCTGATCGATGAAGCTGTACGTAATTGCTTCCTGGTATCCCCGCGCGACCAACAGACGACGCAGCGCTGGCAGATCACCCTGCGCTTCGGCGCGGGCCTGGGGTGCCAGACGTGCCTGCGGATAGCGAACCGGCAGGCGGTTGTAACCGTACAGACGCGCCAGCTCTTCAATCAAGTCGACTTCGAGCGAGATGTCGAAACGGTGACTTGGCACTTCAACGCGCCATTGGCCGGCCGTATCAGCGGCAACCTTAAGACCCAACCCAATGAGCAGGCGCTCGACTTCAGTCGCTTCCATCTTCATGCCGAGCATCTGCTCGATACGATCGGCGCGCAGAATCACGGGTGCGATCGACGGCAGGTGTTGCTCGCTGACGGTTTCGATGATCGGACCGGCTTCGCCGCCCGTGATCTCCAGAAGCAGGCCCGTGGCTCGTTCCATCGCTTCACGCGCCAGCTGCCAGTCAACACCGCGCTCATAGCGGTGCGAAGCGTCGGTGTGCAGACCATACGAGCGCGCTTTACCGGCGACTGCGATCTGATCGAAGAAAGCACTTTCCAGGAAGATGTCACGCGTGGTCGCAGTGTTTACGCCACTGTGTTCGCCACCCATCACGCCAGCGATAGCCAACGCACGCTGGTGGTCGGCGATGACCAGGGTGTCGGCGCGCAGGCTGACTTCCTGGCCGTCCAGCAGAACAAGCTTCTCGCCCTCTTCCGCCATTCGAACACGGATCCCGCCGTTGATCTCGGCGAGGTCGAATGCGTGCAGTGGCTGGCCCAGCTCGAGCATGACGTAGTTGGTGATGTCGACGGCGGCGTCGATGCTGCGCACGTCGGAGCGGCGCAGGCGCTCGACCATCCAGAGCGGGGTCGGACGCGACAGATCAACATTACGAATGACACGACCCAGGTAACGCGGGCAGGCAGCCGGGGCCAGGACGTCGACCGGGCGCACTTCATCGTGGACCGCTGGAACAACGGCAACCTGCGGGCGTGTGACGGTCGCGTCATACAACGCGCCCACTTCACGGGCCAGACCGGCGACGGACAGGCAGTCGCCACGGTTAGGCGTCAGGTCGACTTCGATACTGGCGTCGTCCAGCTCCAGGTAGGCACGGAAATCCTTGCCCACCGGTGCATCGGCCGGCAATTCCATCAGGCCGTCGTTGCCCTCGCCCACTTGCAGTTCAGCCTGTGAGCAGAGCATGCCATTGGACTCGACGCCACGCAGCTTCGCCTTCTTGATCTTGAAGTCGCCCGGCAATTCGGCGCCGATCATGGCGAAAGGAATCTTCAGGCCCGGGCGCACGTTGGGCGCACCGCAGACAACCTGAAACGTTTCCGAACCATTGCTGACCTGACAAACGCGCAGTTTGTCAGCGTCTGGATGCTGTTCGGTGCTCACGACCTCACCGACTACAACACCACTGAAAACTCCGGCGGCCGGGGTCACGCTGTCGACCTCCAGCCCTGCCATGGACAGACGCGCTACCAGCTCGTCACGGGAGACTTGCGGGCTTACCCAGCCACGCAACCACTGTTCACTGAATTTCATCCTGCTCTCCTGATAGATTCGTTACGGATCTGCGACCTGACCGCCGCACGAACACCACCCATCCGGTGGCGTCGCGCAGGGTTCCTAGCGAAATTGCGCGAGGAACCGCAAGTCGTTGTCGAAGAACAGGCGCAAGTCATTGACGCCGTAACGCAGCATGGCGAGACGCTCTGCGCCCATGCCGAAAGCAAAGCCCTGGAATTCTTCCGGATCGATGCCGGACATACGCAGCACGTTCGGATGAACCATGCCGCAGCCCATGACTTCCAGCCAGCCGGTCTGCTTGCAGACGCGGCAGCCTTTACCGCTGCACATCACGCATTCCATATCGACTTCGGCGGACGGCTCGGTGAACGGGAAATACGAGGGGCGGAAACGCACTGCCAGTTCTTTTTCAAAGAACACGCGCAGAAACTCCTCGATGGTTCCTTTCAGGTCGGCGAAGTTGATATCGCGGTCGACCAGCAGGCCTTCGACCTGATGGAACATCGGAGAGTGAGTGATATCGGAGTCGCTACGGTACACACGGCCTGGGCAGACGATGCGGATCGGCGGCTTGTTCGATTCCATGGTGCGGACCTGTACCGGCGAGGTATGGGTGCGCAGCAACATGTTCGCATTGAAATAGAAGGTGTCGTGCATCGACCGGGCCGGGTGGTGGCCTGGGATGTTGAGCGCTTCGAAGTTGTGGTAATCGTCTTCCACCTCAGGGCCTTCGGCGATGCCGTAGCCTATGTGGGTGAAGAATTGTTCGATACGTTCCAGAGTCCGGGTGACGGGGTGCAGACCACCAGTGGTCTGTCCGCGGCCAGGCAGGGTTACGTCAATCGATTCGGCGGCGAGTTTGGCGGCAAGATCCGCTTCCTCGAACGACGCCTTACGCGCATTGAGAACCTCTGTGACACGCTCCTTGGCAACGTTGATCAGCGCACCGACTTGCGGACGCTCTTCAGCCGGCAAATTCCCCAGGGTCTTCATCACCTGAGTCAATTCACCCTTCTTGCCGAGGTAGTGAACCCGGATTTGCTCCAGGGCATTGATATCTTCGGCGCTTTGCACAGCCTCAAGTGCTTGAGAGACCAGCGCGTCCAGGTTTTCCATGTACAGACTCCAGATACGAAATAGGGGAAGAGCTTACAAGGCTCTTCCCCTATCTATGACGTTTAACACCGAACCCCGAAACGAGGTCCGGTGATTGCCGGGGACTTAGGCCAGAGTGGCTTTAGCTTTCTCGACAATCGCAGCAAACGCCGCTTTTTCGTTCACTGCCAGATCAGCCAGAACCTTACGGTCGATTTCGATCGACGCTTTTTTCAGGCCAGCGATGAAACGGCTGTAGGAC